>WUUC01154475.1_pt1 | contig 41182 bp, 42 predicted proteins | sample 6278441 | NCBI WGS metagenome assembly WUUC01 (sample SAMN13675441, study PRJNA597444) | soil metagenome | isolation source: soil | place: USA: Washington | collected 2017-10
GCTTCTTCTTTTGCTCGGGATTCGCGGCTTCGAGGACGGAGAGCCCGGCGCGATCGAAGCGGATCAAGCCTCGAAAACCGGGATGATTCTGCGTGTCGTAGAGCTGGTGCGTGCGCGCGCGGATCGGCCTCGTGGCAGTGAACTCTGCGGTGTCGAAGATGATCAAGACGTCGCGGATCGGAGCTGAGGCACCGAGCTCGTCCTTCTGGAAACGATCGAACATCTTGGCGCGAAACTGCGGATCGAAGATCATCCCGGAGATACTCTCGTAGCCGGAGAGATCGTAGATCATCAGGCGGCCGTCCGAAGTGTTCATCTCGCTCGCGGTCGAGGTGCCGACTTTGGCGCGCAGATTGGCGATCGCGCGATCGAAGTACGCTTGTTCACCTTCGGGCAGCTCTTTGACTTCTTCGATCGACGCGAACCGAAAACCGAGGCCTTCTTCGGGAACGCCGAGCAAAGCATAGACGTCGCTGGCCATCTCTTTTCGCCACGGGCGAATGCGATCTTGAAGGTTCTTCGGGCCGATCGCGCCGAGATCCTGCACTCGGATCCAGGAGCCGCTCTTCACGATGGGAATGACGACGTTCTTCGCTTGATCGAGCGTACGTTTTCGCGCCTTCGCTTCTTCTTCGGCGCGTTTGCTCCACCCTTCGAGCCACTCGGAGCCCGGCTTTTTGCTGGCGCGATATTCTTCGTAGAGCTTGCCGACGTCGAGCGTGTCGACCTGATCTCCGCGTACGAACGTGGTCACGCCGCTGTCGCGCCGGACGATGCCCCAGCCCGGATGCGTCTCGATGTACGCTTTCTCGGCGGCGCGTTTGAAGCTCTCGGGATCGAGCTCGCGTTCGCAGGCGGTCGACGACACGGCGATCGCCAAAACGAGCAAAACAGCACGAACCGACATAGGTCTGTTCATTATCACGGCTCGAAGCGAAGTGAGATCCCCGCGCCGCCTTCGAGGCGTTCACCTTTTTCGGCGTACGCTTCGAGGTGAAGCCAGGACGTGAGACGAAGGCCGGCGTTGGCGTGCAGCGCGTGTTCGGTCGGTCCGGTGCGGAACACCCCGCGCGAGGCGTAAGCGACGCGGAGATCGAGCAACGTGGTCCCGAAGATCGGGAGGCCCTGCAACAAAGCGAGCGCATCGAGCCGGCGATCGAAGCCGAGCCGCTGTTCGCCGAGCGCATCTTCGTAGAGCGCGCCAAAGGTGAAGCGCCCGACGCGTACGTGTGCTTCTCCGCCGATCATCGGTCGTGATTGAGAGACAGCGAGGAGCTCGAGATGTTCCGCGGGGCTTTGCAGGTACGTTCCGGAGAACAGACCGTCGAGCGTATGGGCACCGAGAAAACCGCTGCGGAAGGCCAGCGAGATCGCCGACGAAGATCGCGGCCGGTACTCCGCTTCGGCGCGCAGCACCGTGAGCGCGCCGTTTTCACGGAGCGCGCGTTGAGCCGCGCCCGCCACGGAGAAGAGCACCGTCCAACGCGTGTTTTCGTAAACCTCCGAAGAGAGCTCGGCTTCGACGGCGTTCAAGGCGCGGGCACCTTGGTGCGTCGAATATCCCGCCGACGCGCGCAGGAGCTCGCCGTAGATCGGAACCCGCGCGCCGAGACCGATCAGCCGCGGATCGACGAGGTCGTCGGCGATCGTTTGCAGCTCCACCGCTGGCGTGCGGTACCCCGCAAAAAATGCGAGCGGTGTCTTCCCGACCGAAAGGCCGGGTACCCCGCTCGCGAGCGAGCCCGGCGAGAGCTTGTCGACCACCAGGCCCGAGAGCAACGTCAGATCGCCGAGCTGCGAGGCCCTGATCTCCAGATCAGCGCCGCGCAAACCGAGCGAAGCTGCACGCAGAAACCGCGCGACGTCTTTCGGCGAATTGAAGTCGCCCACCGTCGCCTTCTCCTTGAGCTCGAAGCGGATGGGCACCGCGAGCGCCACCTCGAGCGCGATTGATCTCAAGTACAGGGAGGCTTCCGGCGCCAGCACCACTCCGAGCACACCGTTTTCGGTGAGCAGCGCGGAACGGACGCCGAGCGAGGTCGTCGAACGGCCGAACAGCTCCGCACCGTACGAAGGACGCATCTGTTTCACCGGACGGCGCAACATCGGCGGCAAGACGTTGTTCCCTTTGTGCTCCACCAGCTCGAGCACCGGCGCGGGCGTCTGTTTGATCTGCACCGGCACCCCGGTGGTCGACGTGCTGCTGGTCCCGACGACCATCGGCGTGGTGCTCAAGATGCGGCGCGCCGCGTAGAGGCGATCCGCGAACCACCGCGAGCCGAGCCGCGCGACGACGATCTCGCCGTCGCCGGTCGAGGCGTGCACCAGCTCGCCCTCACCGAGGTAGATGCCGACGTGCGAGATCCGTCCTCCACCGGTGCCCTTGGTGTTCGGATCCTCGGTGAAGAACAAGAGGTCGCCGGGTGCGAGCGCATCGAGCGAAACCTCGATGCCCGCGTTCACCTGATCGCGCGAGACCCGCGGGATAGCGTAGCCGGCTTCCGCGAAGACGCGGCAGGTGAAGCCGGAACAATCGAAGCCGGGATTGCCGACGCCGCCCATGACGTAGGGGCGCCCGACATATTGGAGCGCGATCCTTTGCAGCTCTTCGTCGTCCGCGACGACGCGATCTTTCACCACCAGCTCGGGAGGCCGCCACGCTTCCGGGCTCATCGGCGAGAGCACGATGAGCGGGACCAAAGTGGCGATGAAGGTGACGCTCACGGCTCGGTGTTACTGGCCGTCGGTACAGCTGGACCAACGTACAGGTCATCGCCGCGTTGCTCCACGCTGTAAACCGCGACGCGCACCCGCGGATTGCCGCGCATGTGGCCGGTTTGAAGGTCGAACGCCCAACCGTGGAGCGGGCAGATGGCCGCTCCGTTTTCTATGTCACCTTGATGAAGCGGCCCGCCGCGGTGCGGGCAGTGATCGTCGATGGCGTGAAGTTGTCCCGCGTCCCGAAAAAGCGCCAGATTGCGGCCGAACGCCTCTACTTTTACGCCGCATCCTTCGCGGACTTCGGAGGAAGGACACGCGTAGACGACCGGCCCCTGCGCGGCTTTCGGTTTCTGCGGTACGAGCCTTTGGTACAGGTCGTCGATCCCGTAGCGCAAGCCGGAGATCGCCGCCGCCGTCTTCAACAAAGAACCGCGCGGAAGTTTGCCGATGACGCGCACCGTGTCTGCGTCGAGACCTTCGAGCGGATCTTTTCGCGAAGACAGGTATTGTTCGACGAGCGGAATCGGCGGCATCCGCCGCAACATCCGTTTAACCAGACGCAGCTCGAGCATTAGGTACTCGATATCGGCGAAGGCCAAGGCCAACGTTCGATCCGCGCGTTCCGGCGGCGGCGGCAGCGGTGCGGCTGCGCGCAGATTCGACAACTCGCGCCTCGCGGCTTCCAGGCGCGCCGCGATCTTTTCGGGATCGAGCGCCGACATCTCCTGCAAAGCCGAAGGATGCTCCATCAACAAGCGCAGCGTGTTCTTCGCGCCCGCCATCGGGTCCCTGTTCGGCACAGCCGAGCCGCTCGCGGCCGCGATTCGATCGCCGTCCGCGAGAGCCAGCTGATAACGCGCGACGAGGCGTTCGAGGCGCGCGATATATTTCATCCGCGGAAACGCCGCGTAGACAAAACGGTGGAGCTGCGGATCGAGCGTCACGGTCTCAACACCACTTTGCCGAATTGGGCGCGATCGAGCAGCACTTCATGTGCCTTTCGCGCATCTTCGAGCGCCATCACGCGATCGAGCACCGGGCGGAGCTTTCCCGCTTCGGCATTCGCCAGGATGGGGATCATCGAAGCGAGCGCACCCATGGTGTGGCCGGCGATCGTCAGATGGCGGGTGAACAGGTGGCGGATGTCGATCTCCACCTTCGGTTTCGCCGTCGCCCCGCAGGTGACCAAGATGCCGCCGGTCGCCAGACACAACAAACTGGCACCGAAGGTATCGCCGCCGGTGTGTTCGATGACGATGTCACAGCCGCGTTTGTGAGTGAGCTCTTTGACCCGCGCGCGGACATCTTCGCGCGCGTAGTTGATCCCGTGATCGAGGCCGAGATGTTTCGCGCGTTCGAGCTTGTCGTCGGTAGAGGCCGTGGCGATCACCGTGGCGCCGAAGAGCTTCGCCACTTGGATCGACGCAGAGCCGACGCCCGATCCGGCCGCGTGGACCAAGACGATGTCGCCCGGTTTCACTCGCGCGCGTTCGACCAGCATGCCCCAAGCGGTGGTGTAGACCAGCGGCAAACACGCCGCTTCTTCGAAGCTGAGCTGCTTTGGCTTTTTGAAGACGTTCCGCGCGGGGACGGTGATCAGCTCCGCGTACCCGCCGCTTCGGTGTTCGCCGAGGATCGCGTAACGCCGGCAGCGGTGATCCTGTCCCATCAAACAACTCTCGCAAACGCCGCAGGAGGTACCTGGCCCTAAGATCACTTCGTCGCCGGCACTGATCCCTTGGACAGTGTCCCCCACGGAATCGACGACCCCGGCGATGTCCGAACCGAGGATGTGCGGCAGCGGCAGCTCGAGGCCCTTCCACCCGGTGCGCACCCAGAGATCAAGGCGGTTGAGCGCGACCGCTTTTACGCGCACGCGCACTTCGCCGGGGCCGACGGCAGGATCGGGGAGCTCGACGACTTGGAGGCGATCGATCTCGCCATGTTCGAAGAAAGCGACGGCTTTCATTTCAGTGCTCCGTCTCCGTACATCTTTTGGATCAGCTCTGCATAACGCTCGTTGATCACGCGGCGTTTCACTTTGAGCGTCGGGGTCAGCTCGCCGCTTTCGATGGTCATCTCCGACGGGATCAGCTCGTACTTCTTAATCTGTTCGTAGGAAGGGAGCGACGCGTTCAGCTTCTTCACGTGCGCCTCCACCGCCGCGGCCAGCTCTGTTTCGCCGAGCTGGCCCTTGGTCTCGATATCGAGACTGAGCAACGCGGTGAGGTACGGGCGGCGATCGCCGATGACCACGGCCTGCGCGACGAACGGCGAACGTTTCAGCTCGTTCTCCAGCGGTTGCGGTGCCACGTTTTTCCCGCCCGCGGTGATCAAGAGATCTTTTTTGCGATCGGTGATGGAGAGGAAACCATCGCGGCTCATGTGCCCGATGTCGCCCGTTTTGAACCAACCTTCGTCGTCGAATGCTTCTTTCGTGGCGAGATCGTTCTTGTAGTAGCCCTGGAACACACCTGGTCCTCGGATCAGGATCTCGCCATCGGTGGCGATCCTGATCTCTGTGCCAGGTAGCGGGCGACCGACGGTACCGATGCGCCGGTGATCGAGCGTGCTGATACAGGCGGCGGCGGAAGTTTCGGTGAGCCCCCATCCTTCGAGGATGGGCACGCCGACGTCTTCGAAGAACTCGTGCACTTCGCGCGCGAGCGGCGCTCCGCCGGAACCGATGAACTTCACCCGGCCGCCGAGGCGATCGCGGATCTTCGCGCCGACGAAACGATCCGCGGCTCGCGCACCGAGACGCGCGCCGAGCCCGAGCATCTTTCCGTTGCGGCGCAGACCGCCCGCTTCGCGCAGCGCCTCGAGTGATCGATCGAAGATCTTTTTTCGGAACGCACCACGCGAAGCACCCGCCGCGAGCGCCTTGCTGTGGATCTTCTCCAAGACGCGCGGCACGAGCGCGAACATCGTCGGATGCACTTCGCGCAAATTTTCCGGAACTTTGTCCAGCGACTCCGCGAAGTACGCGTTGATGTCGCAGATCAACGCGAGGTAGCTCGCGTACCGCTGCATCGAATGGGCGAGCGGCAAAAACGCCAGCGCCGTCTCACCTGCGTAAGGGATCAACTTGTTGGTCGCGTGCGCGGCGTAATGAAAGTTCGCGTGCGTGAGCATCGCGCCCTTCGGCTCGCCGGTGGTGCCCGAGGTGTAGATGTAACTGACGATGTCGCTCGACTTCGCTTCCGAGATCCGCTTCTCGAATTCGTGCGGATTTTTCTGGCGGCGCTTTGCACCTCGGCGCCGCAGCTCATCGAGCGTGAGCACGCCTTCACCTTCGGCGCGCGGTTCGAGCGTGATGATCGTGACCGGAGGCTCGAGTCCTTCCGTCGCTTCGCGGATCTTCGTTCGTTGCGCCGGCTCGTCGACGAAGATGATCCGCGCACCCGACAGCTCCAACAACTGCCGCGACTGCGCACCGGTCAACGAAGGATAGATGCCGATGGTGATCCCGCCGATGCTCAGCGTCGCCAGATCCATCTGGCCCCATTCTTTGCGCGTCTGCGCGAGCACCGCGATCGGCGTCCCGCGATCCGCGCCGAGCTCGAGCAAACCGAGCGCACATTCTTCGACCGCTTGCCGCGCTTCACGCCAAGTGGTGCCGACCCAACGTCCCTCGAATTTGGAGTGCGAAATAATCTTTTCGTCCGCAGCTTCCGAGCGCCGCAAGAAGAGCGCGGTCAACGGCTCGGGCGAAGGGAGCTCGATCGACGAAAACATGCGCGGAAGCCTAACACCGCCGAGGCGTCATTTCATTTGGACACGAGACGAGAGGTGGTCGAGGTTCAAGAAGAAGACGACCAACGCGACCGTGGTAAAAGACGCGGCGATGTCACCGGCGGTGTCGATGGCCACGGTGATTGCCGTGCCGGCGGCACCCTCGAACGGGACCATTCCACCCGCGAAACCGGCGGCGGAGTGACACATCAGCATGATGATTGCGAAGCCGAAGAGAAAGAGCGCGGTTCGCCACCATTGACCGGCGACCAAGCTTCCGGCGATCGTCGCGAGGTTCTCCACCCAGATGCTCCAGGCAACCGTGAGGATTTGAATGAAGGAATAAGGCTCGGACTTCAGTCCCGGCGCGAGCTCGCCGTCGCGCACGTCGGAAGGAGCGGACTCGGGTGGCGCGAAGGGATTGATCATAAGGGCACGTGGCGAACGAAGATGTCGTAGCTCGCTTGCACCTGGCTCACGTAGTGGACCGGCTCATCGGCGCGACAATAACCGAGCTTGGTTTTCTCGTGCCATTTCGGCTGTTTTTTCAGGAGCAACGCTTGTTCGACCTGGCCGAACCAACGATTTTTGTCTTTGCCCACCAGCTCGGCGAGCACGCGTGCGTCGCGTACGTGACCGAAGCCGACGTTGTACGAAGCGATCGCGAAGCGAAGTTGTTGGCGTTCGTCGAGCCCTTCGCCGGCGAACATCTTGATCAGGCGCTTTAGATATTTCGCACCCGCGCGCACGCTGTTCTCAGGCTTCAACAAGTCCGAGGTGACGCCGACCTCTTTCGCCGTCGACGGCAGAACCTGCATCAGACCGACCGCACCCCAGGGGCTCTTCGCCTGCGGATCGAAGCGCGACTCGGTGTGCGCCACGGCCGCGAGCAAACGCCAATCGAGCCCGTTCGCCGCCGCCTCTTTTTTGAAGAGCTCGTCCCAAGGCGAAATTTTTCCAGCTTCGTCCGCGCGCAGCTCGGGATTGCGCGCAGCTCTCGCAAAACGCGAACGCGCAGCGAAATATTTGTTCCGCAGAATACGCACCAAACCACCCTTGCGGTGTTTCTTGATGAACGTGTCCGCGAAGGCGTGCAGCTCCTTCGACTCTTTGCGAAAAGCCCATGCTTTCGGGAGCGGGGCGCTGACTTCGAGGCGCGCAGCGATATCCATGCCGCCCGCGCGTTCCAGCTCGAAGATGTCTTGGTCCGCGATCGTCGCCTCGAACTCGCCGGTCTCCACCTTGGCGAGCATCTCTTCCATCTCGATCCCTTTGGCGTCGGCGAGGAACAGCGGCACGCCGACTTTTTGCTCCAGCTCTTTGGCGGTGGCGCGCGTGGTGGAGTTGAAGCTCAAAAAGATGGTGAACGCCGACGCATCTTCCGCCGTGAGCAGCGGCTTCACCGTCAGCGGATGGGTCACCAACACGCGCGGAGTTTCGAGGAGCGGCGAAGTGAACAAGACCTTCTCGGCGCGGGACGGCGTCACCGTCATCCCTGCGGCGATGATGTCACCTTCGCCGTTGATCAACGCGTCGAGCAAGTTGTCGCGCGAAAGTGGGACGACGATCGACACCCGCACGCCGAGCTCTTTGGCCAGCTCCGCAGCGAGCTCGTATTGGAAGCCGTACTCTTCACCTTTGGAGATGAAGTACGCCGAAGAGTTGTTGCGCGTGATGACGCGAAGGACGCCGCGTTTTTTGATCTCTGCGAGATCGCCGACCCACTTCTCGCGGGTGTGACGCGTCATCTCGTACTCGAGGTGATTCTTGCCGAGCACCGCCGGTGGAGCGCCGAGCGCGAAGTACGCGAGGACAAAACCGGCGGCGATCACGCGATCGTCGCTGTTATCATCGCCTTCTCGATTAGGGAACGAACGTTCCCAAGCACGGGCGCGAACGACGTTTTTGCCCTACTTTCTTGGCGTTCCGAATTTTGGCCCGGTTGCTCGGTATGCGAGATCTCGCGCGTAGGTCCTTGGAAGGCCGCGCGATCTGTTGGAAACCGCAGGCGACTCCGCGCACATTCGCCAACCGCTTCCGTCGAATGGAGCGTGACGAAGACCGTCAGGGAAGAACTTGGCTGTCCTCAAGGACAGTCAGCAGAAAGCCGGGCTCCGGGGTGCCGTCGCCCGGCGTCTGGACGACCTTGGTGAGCAGCGTGCCGTTCGCATAGATGTAGGGACCGGTCACTGCGCCGAGCGGATCGACGTCGCATTCATTCGCATCGCTGACGCGAATCTTCACGCTGCCGACCGGCACGTCGAAGAAGGTCCGCGCCCATAGGTCCTCGCCCGCCGCTTGGAGCCGCACCACGCGGAAGTCTTGCCAGCTCGGATGGATGTGGGTCGGTCCGACGATCTCCGCACAGCCGCGGTGCGCCGCGGTCACCGCTTCGTCGACCGCGGTCGACGCGCGGTATTCGAAGCGGACCTCGACGGTTTCCAGCATTTGCCGGGGCTCTTCCGCTCCACCGCAGGCACCGAAAAAGATCGATACAAGTGGGATGAAACGACGCATCGCCGAGGTCTCCCTCTTATCACGCGGCGCAAAACGGAGCTAGATTGCGCGCGGCGTGCGCGGGCTGAAGCAGGGCTTTTTTCTCGGGGCGATCGCGCTCCTCGCGTGTAACACCGAAGAGCTCGTTCTCCCGAATGCACCGTCCGCTTTCGCCGGCTTCGACGGCTTCGCGACGATCGGTGAGAGCGTGGTGCTCGACGGCAGCCTCTCTCACGATCCCGACGGAGATGTCCTTTCGTACAGCTGGCGTTTGCACGCCGCACCCGCAGGCTCGGCGGCGCGCATCCACGACAGCGACGCGCGGGTCACCCGCCTCGAGCCTGAGCTGCTCGGCACTTACGTGCTCTCGCTTTCGGTGAGCGACGGTTATCTCCACGGGCGCGATCTGGTGGCCATCACCGTCACCTCCTCTGCCGCTCCATCGGTGCGGCCGGAGCTGGAGATGTCTCCGCGAACACAGAACGTCGCACCTTCGGATGCACGGATCGAGCTTGACGCGACCGGTGACGGCGACTTGGAGGCGTTCTTCATGCGTGTTCCGGCCGGTGCTCACGCGGAGGAGCTCGCGCTGGAGCTCACTGATCGAAAGATCAGTTTTTTCGGCACACGCCCCGGCGAATATTGGATCGCGGCCCTTGCCTCCAACGCCAACGCCGTCTCGACACCAGCGATCGCCACGGTCTTGGTCACCGCAGATCCCGCCTCGAAGCCGCGCGCCTCGCTCGCCGCACCGCGCACCGCGAAGATCAACGATCGAGTCTTATTCGACGGCCGCGGAAGCGACGGCGACCTCACCTTCGAGCTCCTCGCCGACCCCTCGATGGGTGTCGACACACTCGCCGACGTGGCCACCGGTTGTCCGGCGGGAAGGTGTCGCTTGTTGTTGCCGTCGAAAACGGGAACCTACGTGGTGCAGCTGTCCGTCACTCGCGACGGCGTCCGCGGCGTGAGCGCGGTGCACGCGGTCGAAGTGGAGCTAAAATGATCCGACGATGTTTTTTCGCGCTTTGTTTTCTCGCCGCCTGCGGAAACGCAGAGGTCGTCGCGCCGGAGCTTTTAGTTGTCGTCGACACCTATCCGGGAAACGGATCGCTCGTCGCGCGCGAAGAGACCGCGCTGGTGGTCACTTTCTCCGCGGACATCGAGGAGAGCACGCTTGCAACGTCGATCGCGCTTTCGCGAACCACTGCGGGAACGGTGACGCCGGTGTCGGTCGCCTTCACCACCTACGATGCGCCGAGCTTCACCGCGACCTACAGCTCCGAGCCGCTGGACGGCAGCGCGGAGTATGCGCTGGTGATCCGCGCGTCGACGCTTCGGGCCAAAAGCGGCGCCACTTTACGCGCAGACGTGAAGCGATCCTTCCGTACGCAGTGACCTGTCCGAAAGATCACTCGCTCATCAAGGCCCGTTGCATGGTTCACTCCGGTTCCTCTTCTTCCAGCTCAGCGCGTGTCGGTTCGGCCCAGGCGATCACTCTCCAACGGGTGCCCCCGCCTTTGAGCTCCGCGGTGATCGACGCACGCACCGGCCGATCGTTCCTGCGGACACAGGAGCCTTCCGCTTCGAGGATGATGCTGCTGCCATTGCGGCCGACGTCCAAGCGGTAGCGGACCTCGGCGCTCTCGCCGGCCGTCGACAACACGCCGCCGGTCGGGCCGGGGAGCTTGCCTTGCGCGAGCTCGGCGCGGGCGCGGTTGATCCCGCTCTCCGCGGCCCAACGTGCTTGCGTCCGGCAAAATGATCGCGCTTCGGTGTCGAGCTCGGCGGTGCGCGCGCGAAGCACGACGGCTGCCAAAACGGACACTGTCCCTAAGATCAGGAGGGCTAATCCCGCGGCGGAGCCCCGGCGAGATCGAGCGGTCATCGTTTGCGCGCTCCCAAAAATGCTTCGCGGACGATTCGCACGCTGCGTCCTTCCGCAAGCGCACGCTCCATCACCAGCTCGAGACGAAAACCGCCTTTCGCTTCGAACACGCGCAGCTCGCGCACGAAATGTGCGATCGCGACGCGTCCGGTCCCCTCATCGCGAAACAACACACCCTTCTCCGCGAGATAACGCACGGGTTTGGTCTCGCCGATGTCGACGGAGACGCCGTTCGTCTCGCTGATCGCCGCGTTCGCATTGCGCAGATCGCGGCCGATGGTTTCCGCAGCCAACGAGGCTTCGCGCGTGAGGACCACGCTCGCATCGCTCCGCACCGTCGCCGTCCGCAGCTCGAGATAAAACGCACCGGCCGCCCCGGAGACCGCGCTCATCAGCACGATGCTGATCGCCAGCTCGTAGATGGTGAAGCCGCGCCGGTTCACTTCGCACCCGCAGCGATCAGCGCGACCAACTTGCGCTCGATGCGCGAGCCGGGAACCGACGCTTTCAACGTCACTTTCACCGTACCTCCCGCTCCTTCTTCGATCACCCGCTCGATGTCCGCACCTGTCCAAGTGGACACGATACTGGAATGTTGTTCGTTGGCGCGGCCCGCGAGCTCGTTGACACACGCTCGGTCGGTGCAGGCGCGAAACAGCTCCATCTCTTGGTCGAGCGCGCGGCCCACACTTTCTACGGCCACCGCCCGCGTGTTCGCCGTCTCCACATGGTGGTACTGCTGCGTCAGCATCGCCGCGCCTGTGCCCAGGATCGCCAGCGCGACCATGCTGTCGATCAGCGTGCTCATTCGGGCAGCCCCCGAATCATCGATTGCGCCGCTGTACCAAAGTACAGGATCCAGAACGCGACGATGGCCCACACCGCAGCCAAAGCCGGCGCCGCCTTGGACGCGAGCAACGTCGAGCTCTGCACCGCGAGCCCACTCTTGCGCACCGCGAGCTGCCGGATGAGGTTCGACTCCAACTGGAGCAGGAGCTGGGCGCGTTCGCCGTCGAGCGCGGAGACGACGATCCCTGTCCGAAGGGCCAGTTTCGGCAACAGCCCCAATTTTCCGAGCGCTAAGCTCAACGACACCGCAAATCGTTCGCGCTGGTCCGCATGGCGCGAACGCATCCGCGTCGCCGAACGAAAGATTGCGAACAAGGCGAGCGGCAGCGCAAACAACGGAAGGATCCACGAAGGCGGCGCGTCCGCCGGCAACATGTGGATGATCATCGCGCGGAGCCCAAGGCCGCCGCCGACCGCTGCGAAAACCGCACCGAGCGCGGTCGCCGGGCCCCAAGATCCGCTCGAAGGGGGCGCGTCGCGTTCGTGTTCCTCGAGCGCTAGAACCACCGTGTTCACGATCGCTTGTACCCCGGTGCCGCTGTTGAGAAGTGCGGTCGAAAGGCTCGACAGCTCGGGATCCTTTTCCTCGGCACCGCTGAGCGCGGCGATCAGACGTGCGGCGCGGATCATCCCGGCAACCCGCCCTTCGACAGCTCGATCATCAGCGACGCGGCGAGCGCATATCCCGCGATCGCCAAACAGATGATCGAGACGTACGGCAACACCGCTTCGAGCGGCACGCGCGGCTTCACCAAGGCAACCAAACGCGCCAAGCGCAGCGTCGCTTCTTCGCTCGACTCACCGGGAAGCGGCCTCTTCGCGATCTCCACCAAAACCTTCGGCATCCGCGCGGTCGACATCCACGCTTCGGCCGCGCTGCGTGCATCGGTGGTCCCGCGCAGGCGCGTATCGAGCGCGCGCAAGAGGCGGAGCTCGCGAAAAGAGCGCACGTCGAGCACCAGCGCCGCGATCACCGCGCCGGGAACGATCCCGCACAGCTCACCGGCCGCGAGCCACACCAACACGCGGCGCACGTCGAGCAGAGGACGCATCGCCCGTTCGATGATCCGCGGCGTGTCGACGAACAACAGCGGGGGAAAGAGCAACGCGAGAAACAGCTCGAACCGCGAGCCGACGGGCCATTTGCGCAGCACCGCGAGCCCGGAAGCGGCGAGGCTCAAGAGCGAAGCGCTTATGGCCCAAAGGACAGCTGTACTTTGGGCCAGTGGACCCTGCGAGATGACCAACGAGATACCGATAGCGATCAAGGACGCGAGCGCCAGATACAGCTCCGGCAACGGCGTCTCCTGCAAACGCGGAGCATTCGGCTTCATCGCCGCGAGCGCGATGGTTGCGACCTCCTGCAGACGATCGCGACGCGCGCGCGCCACCAAGAGCCCGGCGATCGGCGGCTCGAGCTCGAGCTGCGCGATCACCTCTTTGCGGAAGCTGTCGTTCTCCACGTCGCCCGCGGCGCGCCGCAGTACATCGCCGTGCTCCGGCGAAGACTCCGCAGCAACGACCAGCGCTTGTTCGAGCGATGCGCCGCCGGCCAACGCTGAAAACAGCGCTTTCGTCAGAGCCGCGCGCGAGGGGCGTGCGCGAAACATCAGCCCCCCGGGTTCTTTTGCGTGAGCGTCATGGTCGAGCTCTCGAGCGTGTACTCGGAGAGCTCGCCATCGCCGTCGAGATCGCCGCGCGCAATCGCGGTGAACCCTTTTTCGCCGCGCTTTTGGACTTCGTACTGGAAACGTACGCGACCGGCCATTTTGAAGCCGAGATCCTTCCACGCTTCGGTCTGCTCGAAGTCCGCGCCCTCCTTGCCCGGCACCGTCTCGGGGCGTGCTTCGCAGGCGATCGTCTCCCCGAGCTCCAAGACACGCACGCGTTGCAGATAGGAGATCGACTCGAGCGCGATCAACGCTTCGGTCGCGCGCGCGCGTGTGCTGTAGACGCTGTAATTCGGCAGCGCGATCGACGCCAAGATGCCGATCAAGCCCACGACGAAACACAGCTCGAGCAGCGTGAACCCCCGCCTCTTCACGCCGCCGGAGGTACACCTCGCGTCTCGGATCCGCAAGCGAAGCGCGCAGTGAGCGCAGCGAACGAAGGAGCCGCAGGCGGGCTCGCCCCGCCGATAACGCGCGGGATCCGCAAGCGGAGCGCGCCGTCGCGGGGTCAGCAATTATCGGTTTACGATCTGACCGTCGGAGAGGCGCACGCGCATCGCTTGTTGTTGGTCCGCTTTGATCGAGAGGATGATCGTGCGCGTGATCCCTTTTTCTTTGTTTTCCAAGACCAAACGGTGCCGCCCCGCCGGGAGCCGCACGTGCGCGAGCGGCGTCACGCCCAGCTCTCTTTTGCCGAGCCGCACATAAGACCAAGGATCGGTGTCGAGCGAGAGCTCTCCAAATCCTTGGGGTTGCGCGGGATCATTTGCCTCGGCGACCTTCTGCGGCCTTCTCTTCCGCTTGATGATCTTCTTGCGCGTCGGCTTCTTCTCTTCGGGCTCGCCGGGCCCGATCATCACGTCTTCGATCTCGATGATCTCGTCGTCCTCGGTGACCTCTTCGCCTTCTTGAACCTCGACGAATTCTTCTTCGGCGCTGGTCGCGGTGAGCACGTCGATCCTCGCGCCGGAGAGCTGCGGTGGATCTTCGACCGGCGTGAACCAGGTGTAGATCCACCCGGCCGCGAACCCGAAGGCGATCACCGAGCCGAGCACCCACGCCACCGAAGGCCGCTTCCTCAGCCGGTGTTCGGTGATCGGCGGATGATCCGCGAATACGGTGTCGCCTTCATCTTCCTCGTCATCTTCTTCGTCATCGCGGTCGACCGCCGCGGGCAACAACAAGGTGTCGGCCATCGGCGGCAGCGGCACCTCGAGGGTCTCCGTCTTTTTGGGCTGCGCCGGAAGCGGAGGCGGCGCGAGCGTCATCGTCGCTTTCGGTTTCGGCGGCGAGCTCTTGTTCTCCGAGGCCTGCTTGGTTTTGTCGCGGTAGAGCAGCGCTTCCGTCGCCAGCTTCGAGACCGTATCGCGTGAAGCCGCGAGGCCGAGATCTTCGATCGCGTCCGCGAGCTCCGCGGCCGAGCTGTACCTTCGATCAGGTTCGCGAGCGAGCGCCCGCGCGATCACCTGCGAGACGCGCGGATCGATCCCCGGCAACACCGAGGACAACGGCGGCGAATCTTTGGTCATCACCTCACGGATGACGTTCGCTTCGTCTCCGGTGAACGGCCGGCGGCCGGCGAGCATTTCGAACAGCACCACGCCCGCGGCGTAGACGTCGACGCGCCGATCTCCGCGATCGCCGAGATATTGTTCGGGCGACACATAAGCGATTTTTCCGCGTAAAACGCCGGTCGCCGTGCGCCGCGCGCGAATGCGGGCCCGCGCGATACCGAAGTCGGTCAGCTTGACCTGACCTGTCCGAGAGATCAGGACGTTCTGCGGAGACACGTCGCGGTGCACGATCTCCAGCGGCGTGCCGTCGGGCTCGGTCGCTTCGTGGGCGTGGTGCAATCCGCGGCAGACGTCGGCGATGATGCGCAGCGCCGCACCGACCGAAAATTGTCCGTGGAGCTCGCGGAGAAGCCGCATCAGCTGCGAGCCGTCGAGCCCTTCGACGTACTCCATCGCCAAGAAGTGCACGCCGCCTTCGACGCCGACGTCGAGCACACGCACGATGCTCGGATGCACCACGCGTGAAGCGATGCGCGCTTCGTCGATGAACAGCTGCAAGAGCTCCGGCTCTTCGGCGAGCTGCGGGAGGATCTGTTTCACCACCACGTGTGCGTCGGGTGGTCCGTCCGCGAAACGCGCGAGGTACACCTCGGCCATACCGCCGACGGCGATCCGTCTGAGAAGGACGTACGGACCGAAACGAGTCTCGGGCATCAGGCTCGGCCTCTTCCGAGAGGCCTTCGTTGATGTTATCGCAGGATGGCTTGATTCCGCTGCTTCTCGGCCTCGCGCTCGCCGCCGCCGTGGATCCCGAGGTCACGGAAGGCCTCGAGCTGTACCGCAGCCTGAAGTACGACCGCGCGGTGGTGGTGCTCGGCCGGGCCCTGGCGAAGACGAATATTTCCGATGAAGATCGGCACGATGCGCTCGAGACCTTGGGGTTCGCCTATATCGTGCTCGGCGACGAGATCAACGCGGAGCTGACTTTTCACACGTTGCTCGACACCGCGCCGAGCTATGCACCGGACGGTCGCCTCTCCCCGCGCCTCCGCGACGCGATCACCGCGGCGAAGAGCTCTTGGTCCCGCGGCCGCGCGATCCAGTTTCGGCTGACGTCTTCGCTCGCGAAGAACGAGATCGCCGGCGAGCTCGAGGGTGGTGACCCGCGCCGAGTCGGCAGCGTGCGCACGCGCGAGCTGCTCGGCGCGACGGCCCCCGTCTACTGCAAGGCGCGCGGGTGTCGCGGCGAACGTCCCGGCGGCAGCTTTTACATCGACGTGCTCGATCATGCTGGGACGATTCTCCACACCAGCGGACCGCATGAGCCCGAGCTCTCGCCGGAAGCGACACCTTGGTGGATCTACGCGGCGATCGTGGCCGGCGTCGTCGGCGGTGGCATCGCCATCGCTGTAGCGACCAGCGGCGGCGAGGAAGCGCCTCCCGGCTCTCTGGGAAAATTGCAGCTTCCGTGATGGCGCATGGCTGAGCTTGCGTTAACATCGCGCGCAATGCGGCAGTGGTTGGCGCTCGGAGCGATCGCGCTTTCAGCGTGCACCTTCGAGCCGATCGGTGCGTCGAGCGGAAACGCGAAAGACGCGTCGGTGATCGAAGATTTGGGTGTCGGGCGCGACGTGCAGCTCGAAGACGTCATCGTCGTCGGTATGGACGTGATCATCGAAGCGGACGGCGGCGATGCCGGCGAGCCACCCCCGGACGCCGGCGTGATCACCGAACAAGTTTTCGTGCCCGCGGGCGGCGGAGGCTTCACGCGGTCGCCAAACTTCAATGCTTATCTCCGCGTCGGCGGAAGCAGCGCGACACAGACCGCAACCTCGAGCGCGCACCGCGTGGAATTCGGCCCGGTGCTCAGAGGGAGATGAAAGAAACATGATGTCTGGGAAGATCTGTCTATCTCTCGCGGCGCTGGTGTTGCTCAGCCCTCTTTCTGCGCGCGCAGATGCGCCGCCGTTGTTGCCGGTCCAAGGTTATCTGACGCTCTCGGACGGCACGCCGATCGACGGCAGCGAGTCGTTGACCTTTGCGTTGTACGGCACGGCCACAGGCACGCGGGCCCTCCATCGCGAAGAGATCGAGACCGTGTTTTTTCGCGGATCGTTCGCGGTGTATCTCGGTGAAACCGCGCCGCTCGACCTCTCCATCTTTCGCGACAACACCGAAGTATGGCTCGGGATGGCGGTCGCCGAGGGTGCGGAGATGTCGCCGCGGATTCGCCTCGCTTCCATGCCCTATGCCGCGATGGCCGCGTATTGCGGTGAAGCGTCGACCTTGAACGGCGCGACCGCCGACGACTTCGCGCTCGCTTCACACACGCACGAGCTGACCGAGCTCACCGGCGTCCCGGCGGATCTGCTCGACGGCGATCAAGACACCACCTACAGCGCCGGCACGGGCATCAGCATCAACAACAGCACGATCGAAGCCGATTTCAGCGCGGTGCAGAGCCGCATCGACGCTTCCTGTCCTGTAGGACAGTCGATCCAAGCGGTCGACGCCGACGGAAACATCACCTGTCACGAAGATCAGCTCGGTCCGGGCACGATCACCGCGGTGACCGTCGGATCAGGTATCCTCGGCGGCGGCAACGTCGGCGCCGTGAATGTCTCCGCGGACACCACCTTCCTCCAGCGACGCGTCAGCGCTTCCTGCGCGGTCGGATCGTCGATCCGCGCGATCGCCGCGGACGGCAGCGTCTCCTGCGAGCCCGACGACAGCGGCGGATCGATCACCGGCATCACCGCGGGCTTCGGGCTCACCGGCGGGGGAGCGAGCGGCAATGTCACCGTGGCGATCGACGAAACGCAGGCGCAGCGGCGCGTCGGCGGCACCTGCAACGTCGGCTCTTACGTGCGTGCGATCGGCCCCGACGGCAGCGTCACCTGCGGAAACGACAGCGACGTAATGGCCAACGTCAGCGTCAGCCAAGACTTCAGCATTGCGCGAAACGATGTGAACGGCACCTCGAGCATCGTCATGGTCAGCGCGACGCGGAGCATCTGTTTTCTCACCGCCACCTCGCTTCGCGACATCGGCTTCGGCTCGGAACAAGGCGCCTGCACCATCACCACCGCGGCCGGCAATTGGCGCCTCGACGCGACGCTCGCCGATACACTCGACGGCAACGTCAACTGCAGCGCGCGTTGCCTCAGTTGGTGAGGCCCTCGATGAAAAGATCGTCGAAGTGCGCGGTGAGCTCGCCCGCGGCACCACCTTCGCGCGCGTCGAAGCCGAACAAGATCCCGACGAGACGCGCAGGTGCCGCCGGCGAAAGATCGACGATGTAACGTTGCCACACGCCGCGCACGCGACCCTCGCTCGCCGCGGGGTGGATGGGGATGCCGCTCTGGTCGGTGAGCGCCAGCGTCTTCGCGGTTTCGCCGGTGTCGAGCACGAGATCGACGCCGATCGTCGCGGGTGCGCCGCCCTCTTCGATCCGCACCGCGTAGCTCAAACGATCGTTCTCGGTGATCAACAGATCGGTGGCGACGGCGCGGACGATGGCGTGCGCCGAAGTGGAGCTCGCCGTACCGCGCAGCTCGATCGATCGCGCACCTTGCACGAAGACAGCGGTGTCGGCGCGGGCCACCAAGCCAGAAACGTCGCGTTGTTTCACCACGAAGAGCTGCTCGTCGGTGCCGCCGATCGGGTCGCCGGGCTCGAAACCGGTGCGAAAGCGAATTCTCGGACCTGGCAATGAGGCCAGGGTGGCGGTCGCCACCAAAACACCGTCGCCGGGAAAAGCGAGCTCGAGCCACGCGGATTGGGCGACGCGGCGATCTGCGCGGAGCGCGAAAGCCTGGAGCGAGACCTCGCCGCTGAAGCAGTCACCGGGGAGCACGGTCAACGTCGCGGGCAGGTCTTGGGGCGGGTATTCGACGAGCGTCGCTGCACAACCGTCCGCGCGCGCTTCGACCCCGAGCTCATCGAAGTCGAGGTCCGCTTCCAAGAATGGGAGGCGTTCGTCGGCGACGATCAGCTCGATATACGGCGCATCCGAACACGCGGCAAAAATCATCAAGCTGATGATCCCCGAGTAAACGCGCTGCATTCCGAGGTGCACGCTACCCCAACTTTGCTTACGTGGGCACGGTAAGGGACGCGGGAGGCGCTGTAGCCGAAGAATGACAGGTGAGCGTGGGGCTCAAAAGTCTCAGTCCGGGTTCTGGCCCGTCGACGGCGGAGCAAATCCGCCTGCGGGCCTTACGCTCGCAGCGCGCTTCGTTTGCTGTGCGTGTCGATGAACCGGTCCTGGCGAGTCCCACGGATCTCCTCGAGCGCGACCCGTCGATGGGCCGGTTGATGGTGCGTTACCGGCGCCGCTTGCCGGAGCACACCATCGTGTCCTTGTGGTCCGCGTGTTTGATCGAAGGCCTGGCGATCGGTTTGCTCACGCTGCCCGACTTGGCGATGCGCGTCTTTTTCTCGTCAGCGCTGCTCGGGATCGCGATGGTGCTCGTCTATCTGACGCTGTTTCGTTCGGCGCTGACGATCAAGGTGCACGAATACGGCGTGCGCATGACTCGCGGCTCGCACACCGAGAGCGCCTTCTTCTCGAACGTCACCCGCATTTACACGCGCGGTTTGGGACCTGATCAAAAGATCAGTCTGGAGCTTCAGCTCGGCGACAAACGAGTGTTGCTGATCGAAGGCTGGGATCGCGAGCTGGTGCCGGCATGTGAGGCGATCCTCGAACGGGCCACCGGGGTGATCGCGCCTCGCGTGTTCGCCGATTTTTACGCGGGCGAATACCTCGACTTCGGCGCGGTGCGGCTCTCGCGCCGTTCGATCGCGGCGCGACGTGCGCGGATGTCGCTTCAACGGGTCGCATCGGCGACGGTGAGGAGCGGCCGCTTCACCGTCATCGACGACGCCGGCCAAACCTTCGTTTCAATGGAATGCTTCGAGGTCGCAAATCTCGAGGCGCTGATGATGTTGTTGTCGCGAATCGGGCACAAACCGGTTCTGACGGGGAGGTCCACGTGAAGACTGCTGCGCCCATAAAGCTCGAAGGTTTACCCCGGAGCTTGACCTCCGCTTCGGCTCGGGATTCCGTGAGCTCGAAGGTGTCCGGGGAACGATTCACCGACCTGATCGGATCGAACGAAGACGCCGGCGTGAGCCCGCTTCGTGCCTACGTGTTCGAGGTCGTCGAAGGACCCGATCGCGGCAAGTCGGTGCGCAGCGAACGCGGGTCGATCATCATCGGTTCTTCTTCCGACGCCGATCTGGTGCTCAGCGACGGCGCGGTCTCGCGTGCACACGTGAAGCTCGTTCCGTTCGCCGACGGCGTCGAGATCACCGATCTCGAGTCGAAGAACGGAACCTACGTCGCCGGCGCGCGGCTTCATCACGCACGCGTCGCGCCGGGCACCGAGCTGGTGATCGGCCGTTCCACGGTGCGGATCGTTCCCGCCGATAACGGCCCGCAGCTCGAACCGAGCGCGCTCACCAAGTTCGGCTCACTCCGCGGTCGAAGCCGCGCGATGCGCCAACTGTTCGCCATGCTGGAGCTCGCCGCGAAGAGCGATGAGCCTGTTCTGGTCGAAGGGGAACGGGGCACGGGCAAGCTGAAGAGCGCCAAAGCGATCCACGAACGTTCGCCGCGCACGTCACAAGTGCTCACGGTCCTCGACGGCCGAGCGCTCGACGGGAACGCCTTCCAAGAGATCACCGCGACGCGCGGCTCGGTGGTGATCCGCGAGATCGATCGCCTCAGCCCGACGGCGCAGATCGCCCTGCTCCGTCTGTTGGAGCAGCCGAATCTCGCGGCGCGGATCATCGTCACCACCACCCGTGATCTGCGCGCGCTCGCTTCTTCGGGCACCTTCGATCGCGAGCTGGTGTTGAAGCTGTCGATCATGCACGTCAAAGTGCCGCCGCTTCGCGAACGGGCGAGCGATCTGCCGCTGCTCATCGAAGACATCCTCGCCGAGCTCGGCCATCCGAAGCTCGACATGGGCCCGGCCGATCTCGGACGGATGCAAGCTTATGCTTGGCCGGACAACGTCGCCGAGCTGAAGACGGTCATCCAGCGCGCGGTGTCATTCGAGGGCGCGACCGTCGACGAACGGCCGCGCGAGCCCACGCCGAAACCATCGAAAGACGCGGTGATCGGCGCTGATCTTCCGTACAAACAAGCGCGCGGCCAGATGATCGAAGCGTTCGAACGCGAATACGTGCGCGGCTTGCTCGATCGCCACGAAGGCAACGTCTCCAAAGCCGCCCGCGCCGCCGGCATCGACCGCGTCTACTTGCACCGTTTGCTGCGAAAATATGGCCTTTAGCGGTTAACGGCGGAACAAGGCCGCCTGCCGCTCTTCGTTCGCTGCGCTCACTGCGCGCTTCGCTTGCTTGGCGGTTAACGGCGGAACAAGGCCGCGTTCACGCGCGAATCCAGCCGATGCGCGAAGCGACGATCTCTTCCAAGCTCAAACCTTTGCGCTCTCGCGGATAGCCGAGCGGGGTCCCGTACACGCGCAGGTTGCCGACTTGGTGTTCGCGCACCACGTGGGTGTGGCCGTAGATCGCGGTGGTCACTTTTGCGGCGCTCTGGATCGCTTCACCGAGCCCGGTCGAGCCCATGAACGCGTTGAAGAACTCCCACGGAAGGGTACCTGTCCTTTCGACCACTTCATAAAACGGCTGGTGATGCGTCACTGCGACGACGCGTTTCACCGACTCGTCCGCATCCATCCGCGCCAAGTGTTCGCGCAGCTCGGCCTCCATCCGCCGCGCGACCTCGGGATCACGCATGATGTTTCCCGCGGCATCACGAAACGCGATGAAACGTGCATCGCTCCACATGACGCCGCCGTATTGTTTTGCCTGCAGCGTCTCCGGTGTCAGCGATGCGCGCAGCCACTCGGGCGCGAGGGAGTAGTCGTACCAACCGCAAGACCCGACGATCGCCAATTCGCCGAGCACCAGCGGTGACGCAGGGAGATAGTGAGCGCCCGCAGCCTCGCAGACCTCTTTGAGCTCGACGTGGTAACGCCGCCAAGTATCGAGATCGGGGCGCTCCGCGGCGTAGGGGACGTCGAACCAAAGGTCGTGATTTCCCGGGATATAGGCGACGATCTTCACCGCTTCTTTGAGTGCGCGCAGCGCTCGATTGATACGATCGTTTTTATGCGACACGTCGCCGGCGACGATCACCACATCGGCTTTTTCGCGATGGATGTGCGCAGCGAGCTTCACCACCACGTCGCGGTTCTCCTCGAAGTCCGTGTGAATGTCCGATAGGCTGGCGATCAGCATGGCGGATCCAAGCTCGGATTCTCGCACATCGCAGCGCTCTGCGAGAACTACAGCGGGCACCACCACGATCGAAATCGTTCCCGCGCGCGAGCTCACCCTGCAAGAGCTCGACTTGTTACAAGCGGATGCGGACTACGCGCGCACCACCCCGAGCGAAGCGGGCCTCCGTCTCGTCGGCGCGAAGATCGAGAAGAAGAAGATCGTCTTCTCGACACCGGCGATCCCTCCCGGTGCGATCCGCCTCGATGCGCTCTTCGCCGCATTCGCGGCCTGGGGATCGCCCTTCGGCTCGCAGATCTCCGCCTATTTGATCGCACGCATCGCGCATGCGCTCGCTCTGATGCACCGCGCCGGTCGTGTGCCGCCGCTCGCGGATCGTGCAGGTATCGCGGTGTATCGCGAAGGTCGCGTGGAGATTCTCGCCTTCGGATGTCCCGCGCTCGACGTTCATCTGCGTGCAGATGGTTCGCCTTCCGCGCCCCGCGAGGAGCTCGATCCGCGCGACGACGTACGCGCGCTCGCTTCACTCTATTGCGAGCTGCTCTCCGGACAAACGCATGGGGCGAAACCGTTGCCCGATCCGCGCCCGCGTTTGATCGAGCTGTTGCGGCGCGCCTTGTCGCCGGATCGCGCGCAACGTTTCGAGTCCCTCGAGAGCTTCGCCGACGCGGTGGAGCGCGAAGCCGAGCCGCTCGGGATCCGCGAAGCACCCGCCGCGTTGAGGCGTTTGATCGACGAGTGGGTCGGCACGGAAACACCGCGTGGCGCGGACGCGGTGCTCGCGCGTTATTTGGAGCGCCTCGAAAAAAACGAGGTGATCGGCGCGCCGATCTGGGCGATCAGTATTCCGAAGAACGAGCTTTCGGAGGCGCCGAAGAATTCCGCTTACGACGAATGGGCCGCCGTGCTCGGCGAAGCGTTACCTGTACCAAAGGACAGTGCGCCTCCGCTCGAAAAACCGTCGAAGCTGACCTTGCCTCAACCCTCCGGCGCGTCCCTGCAGCCGGGCCAGCTCCCGCCGGTCGCGGAGATGTTGTTCAACGCCGCGCTCAGCCGGAAGACCGTGCCGGCGAGCGCGCAGCTGAAGTCCCCGATCTCCAAGTCGATGGCGGTGCAGCTGGCGATCGGTGCGATCGCCATGGTCATGGCGCTCGCTTTTTACTTCAGCGTGCCCTCGATCGAAGACGCTTCACGCGCGGTCGATCGCGTCGGGACCGCGATTGAGCCCGCGACACCCACGCCGCCACCCGAGCTCGAAGTGAAACAAGAAGCGTCGCAGCGCCCGAGCTGGGGCGAACAACCGGTGGAAGCGCCCGCAAAAGGGATGGTCACCATCATGAGCCGTCCGCTCGGCGCGACAGTGGAAATCGACGGCAGCTACTTTGGAAAGACGCCGATCGTGCGGAGCGAACAGCTGACGAAGAGGACCTACGAGGTCACCGTGTTGCTCGACGGGTACAAGACTTGGGCGCAAAAAGTGATCATCGATCCCGCCAGCGCGTCGATCAACGTGATGGCTGTGCTCGAGGCGGCGAAGTAGCTCAGCCGTCGCGTTTGCCGGCGGCCTTCGGCGGCGGCTTCATCGGCGTCGCGCCCTTCAACTTTTTGGTGAACGCGGTGTGGGCGGCGCGCGCGTCTTTGATGTCTTGGGCCAGCCACGCGGTGTCGTTCTTCAGCAGGTTCCAGTCGCGCGTCTTCGGCGCTTCTTCACCCTCGTCGTCGTTGCGGTGATCGCTCGGCTCTTCTTCTTTTTCGCCGGTCTGCTCTTCGACGTTCGTCGACAGACGCGTCACCTGCGACTCCGCGCGTTTCACGATGTCGAGCAGCTTCACCAGATCGGGCTCGAGCTTCTCGTCGCCGAGGATGATGCGCGTGCGATCGATCGCCCGCTTCGCGTCGTTGATCGAACGTTCCAGATCTTTGAGCAGCGTCTTCGCCAGCTCGGGATCGAACTCCTTCGCGAGCAGAGCGTTGAATATGATCGTCGCTTCCGCTTCCGCGAAGGTGAGCAGCGCACCGCTCTGCGCGTGATAGAGATGCGCATCCTCGGCGCGCGCCGTCGACGCGACGGAGAGCGCAGTGAGGGAGAGCATCGATGCGAAAACCAAACGTGTCGAAATCATCTGTGAAGACTCCATCTAACTGCTGTGCCGGAAGTGAACGATGTCTCCGTCCTGCACGACGTACTCTTTACCTTCGAGACGAAGCTTGCCCGCTTCCTTGACTTTGACTTCGCTGCCGAGCCGTAAAAACTCGGCGCACGGAGTGACCTCGGCGCGAATGAATCCGCGCTCGATGTCCGAATGGATCTTACCCGCGGCGAGCTTGGCGATCGTTCCGCGGCGAACGGTCCACGCGCGCACTTCATCCTCACCGCTCGTGAGAAAAGAGATCAGATCGAGCAACCCGTACGCGGCCTGAATGAAGCGGCTGCGCACCGGTTTGTCGAGACCGAGGTCCGCCAAAAACGCGACCTGATCATCGGCGCTCATCGACATGATCTCCGCTTCCAACGGCGCCGACAGCGCGAGCAATTCCACGCCGCGCATTTCGCACGCCTGCTTCACCGCGTCCGGCGGCGGTTTTCCCACTGCGTCTTCCGCTTGATTGAGGACCACCAACATCGGTTTTTGGCTCAGGAACCTAAACCCCGACAGAGCCGAGATCTCTTCCGCTGTGAGAGAGAGACGGCGAAGGGCGCTTCCTTCTTCAAGCGCGATCTTCAGCTTCTCCATCAGCTCGATCTCCGCCGGCTTTCCGCGCTCTTTTTTCAAACGCGCGATGCGGCCTTCGATCTGCACCAAGTCGGTGAGGATCAGCTCGTCCTCGAACGCGGCCACGTCGCGCGCTGCGTCGGGCGCTCGGGTCAACGCGGGATTGAGAAACCCGCGCGCCACGTGCACCAGCGCATCCGCTTCGCGGATCTGATTCACCAACGAGGGATCGAGGCCCGACTCCGATCGTGTCCCCGAATCGGTCGGACCTGCGACGTCGACGAACTGAATCTCGGCGTACGTGGTCTTCTTCGGGGTGTAGATCTTCGTGAGCGCATCCACACGGTCATCGGGAACTTGGATGCGCCCAAGGTTGGACGCCCCTTTTTTCCCGAGGCCGGTCTCTGCTTTTTGCCCCGTGAGCGCGTTGAACACGCTCGTCTTGCCTGAGCCTTGGAAGCCGACGAGTGCAACCTTCACCGCGCACGCGTCTACAAGATCGGCGTGGATCTGTCATCCCTTCGCGTGTTACTCGCGTCCGATGCGCACAGCACAGCTTTTAGCCGTCCTCGCGGCCACCACTTTCGCCTCGACCGCGTACGCTGGTTTCACGGCGAAACAGGACAACCGCTCGGTGGGCGCGGGAAGCATCCCGACTCAATCTTCGACGCTCATGTTCGAAAAAGGGATGCTGCGCATGGACCCGGACAAGGACAGCACCGTGGTCATCGACATGATCGGCGGGAAATTCTCGGTCATCAGCCACAAGGACAAAAAACACGCCTCGGTGACCATCGAGGAGCTGGTGCAGATGCAGCAGCAGACCGTCGTCCAGATGAAGGCACAGCTCGGAAATCCGCAGATGCCGCCGGAGATCAAGAAGCAGCTCGAGGCGCAGATCGCGGAGCTCGACAGCCCGGCGAAACCGGAAGCGACCCCGAAAGCGACCGGCAAAAAAGACAAAGTGAACGGCTACGACTGCTCGATCTTCACCTGGAAACAGATGGGCCGCGACCACGAAGCGTGTATCGCCACCAAGGTCGGCGTCGACGTCAAAGAGTTCGCCGGCTCTGCAGTGAAGCTGACCGAACGTTTCACCAAAGCGAGCAACGGCAAAGGCGGCTCGAACATGTTCGCCATGATCGAGCTGGCGAAACACGGCTTTCCGGTGCGTATGAAACAGACGATCGTCCAGGGCGCGACGACGATGGAAGCGATCCAAGAGATGCGCGAGATCAAAGCCGAGAAGATCGAGGCCGCGAAGTTCGAGATCCCCGCGGGCTACGAGAAGTCAGATATTCAGTCGGTCATGGGCGGCCGTCGCTAGCGAGGTTCCCGAGGTCGCGACGTTCGGGAGGTAGCGACTGCGCTGTTCTTTGCGCGGTCGGGGCTCTTGATTTCGTACGGGACTACGCGCGCGCGGGCGCGCTTCGCTTGCGAGGTGCCTTCTTTGGGAGCTCATCGAGCGGCTAGCGGCTGAGGACAGCCGCCGAGACCGCGGCGACCAGGCGCTTCGAGACGAGCACCGAGACGCGGCGACGGAGCTCATCGCGCGGCTCGCGGCTGAGGACAGATCGCTGAAGACGCGGCCTGTCCTTCCGTACAGTTGTTCAACGAGCGCGCGAGACGGATCTGTAAGCGCTTGATCCCCCGCGAGAGCGCGTCGGCGCTCTCCGCTTCGACCAACAAATGAAGATGATTGCTTCCCGACGCGCGGACGCCCTGCCCCTTTGCGCTTCCCACCCCATGTTTTGAGCGGGAGCTGCTTCAACCGCGCCATCTTGAATAGGGCTTATATATCAGCTCCTTGTCAGCCCGTGGACAACTTCGCGATTTCCCGATCCGAAATTATTGGCGCCCACATGCCGTCCAGGCGTTAGGCGTTGGTGCGGGACGTTGGTGATCGGTTGGCCAGGTTTGCTCGGGTTCGTCGTTTGGCCGCCCACAAGCCTTGAATTGGCGGACCGCATTTCACACGCTCCACAAGACCTACGGGCTGGTTTTCAAAAGTCTTCCGGAGCTCCGGATCGCTCGAGCGTGGATGGCACGCTGTCGCGAGAATAAATTTGTTACCTATGTCGACGATTGCGCACGCGACTTTCTCGCGATTCCCGATCCGAAAAATGCTTAAAAAGGAGCGGCGTTCCTGTGGGGCGCGTGAATTGTTGTCTTCCACAATTCAAGGCTTGTGAGCGGCCAATAGAACAAGCCTGCAAACCGCGACCGGCGGAACACCTCGTCCCGCACCCAACTGCGCACATCTAGGCCGTCCACATGCCGTCGCGATCCACAGGATTCATGCTGAGACGGGCTTATTTATTGAGCCCTATTCAAGTGGTGATCGCGAGTCCAGGCACTTCGGTGGGAGCTTGGAGCTTAACGAGCGACGTCGGCGAGGCGTTGGGCGATCGCCGATAGAGCCCGGGCGCGCGCCGAATCCACGATCTTCTGGATCTCGCGCGGCAAGATGTAAATGAACACTTCCGTCTCCGGATCCGTCACCGCCGATTCACCGGTGACCTCCGAGGCCGGCACGCGCAACGCGAGCACGCCGCCTTGGCGGATCTGCGACAGCGCGGTCACCAGCTCTTCGATCGGTTGTCCGATCGTCAGCGTCACCTGCGAGAACTTCTCGCGGTTCGCGAGGAAGATCTCTTCGGGATCGAGCAACCCGAGATCGAGCGCGCGCACTGGGAACGGGCTCGCAAAACCGAGCGCCTTCCGCTCCGGCGGGATCTCCACGTCGACGTCTTGGTAGCCGACGAGCTCCGCGTGCAGCCGCTTCGACATCTCGCTCGCTCCACACGCCGCGGACAGCGAACGCGCCAGCTCGAGCATCTCGCCCAGCGACACTTGTTCGCCTTTCTCGCGGACGATCTTCGCCGCACTTCGCACGGCAGTATCCCCGAGCGCACGCTCGAAGATGGCCTTGGTATCCTTCGACTTCTCGTCCATCAGTAGGTCTGCTCCGCGAGCACGCCTTGCCCGCGATCCGAATAGAGACGAAGCCCGGCGAGCGCAACTTCTACGCCCCGATAGTCTCCTTCTCCGTCTTTCCGCTTTATGCGCCAGACTTTCCTAGGGCGCACCAACATTTCGAGCCGCACCATGCCACGCTCGAGTTGCCTGCGAAAGGTCATCTCGTCCTCGCCCTTCGGCAGCTTGACCCAGATCGGTACGTTCTTCACGACAGGCAGGCCGTCTTTGTTCAGCTTCTCCGGCTTTCCCACGGAGAGCGCCATGGCGCGTTCGCCGAAGAACGGCGCGAGCAGCAGCCGATATTCACCCTTGTTCTTGTCGAACATGTCGAGGCGGAGCTGCTCGCCGGGCTCCAGCTCGATCACCAACATCTTGCCGTTGAATTTTTTTTGTTCGGCGGCCGCGTTCTCTTCGCAGGTCTTCTTGTCGAAAGCCGGATCGTTCGAGTCGCAGTCGCCCGCGTAGTGCTCCAAAAAACGCCCCAGGTTGTTCACCGGATCCGCGGAGTCTTTGAGTGTCGCGTATCCCGGCGCTGCAACCGCAACCAGCGCAACTACGATCCCCGTCAGCATGGGACCGCGACCTTACTGGCCCGTTAGCGGCGGAACAAGTCCGCCTGCGGACCCTTCGTTCGGCTCCGCCTGACTCGCGCGCTTCGCTTGCTTGGCCCGTTAGCGGCGGAACAAGTCCGCCTGCGGACCCTTCGTTGACCGGCCGCTAGCGCCAGTCTGTGGGCTCTTCGAGGATCTCGGCTTCGGCCATCGGGCCGGGCAACGCGCGCAGGCCCCCGTCGGCGATCTCGACTTTGCAGCGCGTGAGATCCGCGACCACGCGCGCGGTGGTCATCGCGTCGTCCTGGTGTGCTTCGTGGCCCAAGCTGAGCGACCGCCCCGAGCGCAGCTCGATCAATAGATGATGCATGCGATCCGCGCCGCGCAAAACGCGCACGCGATCGACCGCCACTTGCGGGAACGACTCCAGGATGTCCCCACCCAAGTCGTGCACCTCCGACGGCGCTCTTAAGTGAATCGCCCGAGTCCGCACATCGAGATGGATCGTCTGCGAAGGGAGGCGAACCACGATGGAGCCGTCCGCGAAGATCGCCGTTGTCATCACCAAGAGGTTGCTCCTTTCCCAGGTTCGCCCGTAAGTTCGTGCAGGTTGATCGACGTTCCGGCCGACATACGTCCCGATCTCGCCGAGCGCTACCGGCAGCTCCGCGTGTTCGACGAGGCCGAGACTCAGCTCGTGCGCTCGATCGTGAAGCGGCCCGACCGGTTGCCCAGGGCTCAAGAAGTCATACTCCGGCAGGCGCTGAATCTTGCTCGCGTGTGGGTCGTTTCCGGCAGTGGTGGTGAGTGCGCCGTCGGACCACAGCTTGGGCCCCTGCGGGATCGCCTGCGCCCGCTCGCCGAACGGATGACCTCGGGGAGCGAGCCCGATCCTCTCTCTTTCGCGAACGACGCGGCGCAACTGCAACCTATCCTCAAAGAAACGAAAGAACGCGTCCTCGCGCAGACCGTCGGCCGCTTGATGCCCAGCGAGCTCGATCGCGAGATCGGCGAAAAAGCGCTGGTGCTCGCCTGCGGCGGCGGCGGCGGCTGCGGCTACGTCCACCTCGGCGCGTTCTCCGTACTGCACGCGATCGGCGCGACACCGAAGCTGATCTCCGGCTCCAGCATGGGCTCGATCCTCGGCTTGTTCCGCGCGCGCGAGTCGATGTTCCGCGACGCGACTGTCCGCGCGGTCACTCACGGCCTCACCTTCAACAAATTGTTCCGCGTGCTCGACGCAGAGACGCGTTACGCGATGCCGGGAACGTTGCGCTTGTATCTGCGAAGCGCCATCTCCCGATTCTTCGTCAACGATCGCGGCGAGCCGATGCGCATGAAAGAGCTCGCCATCCCGTTCATCTGCACGGTGACCGGTGTGAAGCGCGACGCCGCGCGCGATCTGATGAAATACGAACACGCGTTCGCCGGCGCGATGCGCAAAGGTGCGCTCGGCCGTCTCTTGCACGTCAAAGATCTGGTGCAGAACATGGCCGGTTTCGTCGCCAGCTTGATGGCCATGCCCGGCGCGTTGAAAGCGATCCCCATCGGCGGTGACGACGAAACGAACGAGTTCGACGTGGTCGACGCGGTCGGCTTCTCCTCCGCGGTCCCCGCGATCATTCAGTACGACGTCACGCGCGACGATCCGCGCATGCACGCGCTCATTCAATCGACGCTCTCCCGTTACGACGTCGCTCATCTCGCCGACGGCGGATTGTCGTCGAACGTGCCCGCACGTTTCGCATGGGAACACGTGCAAGCGGGGAAGATTGGGACGCGCAACGCGTTCGTCTTGGGGCTCGACTGTTTCGCGCCGCAGATGGCGCGCAACATGCTCTTCATTCCGCTTCAGCGTTTAGCGGCGGACAATGTCGGGCGCGATCGCGCTTTCGCGCAGATGCTGTTCACGTACAAACAAGTGTTGTCGCCAACCTCGCTCGTTCCAAAACCGCGCGCGGTTGAGCTGGCGATCGCGCACGGACGAGAAGAGCTCGAACGCGAGGCACCGTTTCTTCAAAAAATCCTGGAACCGATCCCCGCCATCTAGGCTTCGCTTGCGGGCGTGCGAAAGTGATCGGTCGGATCGCTGTTTGGACCGCGAACCGGGCCTACTGCGCACAGCGTCATGCATTTTTTTTCGCCCGACCCTAATGCGTGCGAGTGCGCAGCCGCGCCTCGACCCAACGGTCCGTAAGGCATGGTGGAACAGCGCCCGCAAGGGGCGTAGGACGATCGTCGTATTCGGCCTACATTCGCGGATCTATTTCAGATTTCTGACGCGCACCGGATCCGGTTCACGAGGCAAAATGTTCCACGGATCAGGTCGGAAAAACCAAGATCTTTGGGCGGTTACATGTGGGTAAAATGATCCATAACATCGGACATGGGGGTGCGTTGACATGTTTGTAACGCCCTCGATATTCCAGATCCATATCGTGAGTTCAGGGGCTTAGAGCCTGGGGAAAAAGAACCCACGACGACCGTGAAACATTTCGACCGCACGTGAACGAATCGACCGGGGAGAATCACTTAATGGGGACCACACGGGACAGCTTTCGCGACATCGATGACCGGACCGACGACCTGCGCGAGCTTGCGCAGCAGCACGCCGACATCTGGGGAGACTTTCTACGACGATACGAGCTCTCGTGGGTCTATCACGAGAACGCGCTCGAGGGGATCGTCCTGACCCACACCGAGGTCATCTCGGCGCTCAAGGGCCGGCCGATCGCACCTGAGACTTACGCCGACATTCGCAACTTCCGCCTGGGCATCGACTTCGTGAAGAAGGAAGCCGAGACGGTCGGCGGCAAGATCGACATGGAGCTGATGAAACGCGTGCACGCGGTGCTCGGATCGAACGATCCGGAGTTCCAAGCTGCGCGTTACCGCAAAGACATCCCGCTCCACCGCGCATACTTCCACGACATCGCGCAGCCGGCGACCATTCCTGCGCGTGTGATGAAGCTGGTCGAATGGGCAGTCGAGAACGATCCGGAAGATGATGACGCGGTTCGTTTCGCGGCGCACTTCCATCACGAGCTGATGAGCATCTTTCCGTTCGCCGAACACACCGGCAAGACGGCTCGCTTGTTGCTCAACTACATCTTGGTCCGACACGGCTATCTGCCGGTGGTCTTCCACGCGACCGAACGCCAGCGTTACTACGACACCCTCCGTCTCTCGAAAAAAGAGATGGAAGGATTGCTCGTCGAGATGATGGGCAACTGTATCGAGAACGGCGTGAAGTTCATCGAAGCGACGCTCGCCGAACGCGAGAAGCTCGCTCAGCGCTCCCGTCGCTTGCAGAAAGTCGGCTGACGTGATCAATGCTTAGGGCGTGGAGCCCTTCGGCGATCGCATCCTCGATCTGCCGCTCCTCGGTCGAACCTTCCTAAAATTCCGAGAAGAAGAGCTCGCCTTTTCCAAGGTCGATCCCGCGCGTCTGTCCTTCGCCGATCATGCGATCGCCACCGCGCCGGTCCTCGCCGCGTTCGCGAAAAAAGCCGACGGAAAGCCGCGCCGCCTGGCCCTGCCCGCTTCTTCCGCGTGCGCTGTGCTGACGCCGGTGAGCTCCGTCGCCGACATGACCTTCGACATCTGGATCGACGCCAAAAACGAGGAAGATCGTGCGCGCGCAGTGCCCACGACGATCGAGCTCGTCGAAAAAACGCGCCGCCGTGAATTGCCGCGCGTCGGTCCGCCGCCGCATCACTTGGATCTGCCGGCCGACGGAAAGATCGCCGCACACGTCGAACACTGGGTGCATCTGTTGTGGCTCTCGCCGCTGTTGGTGCCGGCGTTGCGGGCGCGGACCAAACATCCGATCGCCAAGACGGCGCAGGTTCATCCGAGCGCCTACGTCGAAGATTCGGTGATCGGTGAAGGCGCGGTGATCGGCGCGAAATGTTCGCTGCGCGGCTCCTACGTCGGTGCGCGCGCAAATTTGGCGGACTTTTCCAAGCTCACCTATTCGGTGATCGGCGACGACACCAGCACGCTCGGCGACGCGAGCTTCTCGCACGTGGTCGCGCTCGGCGGCGGGACGCTCACCTCCTTCTTCATGAAAGACACACTGCTCGGGAAAAACGTCTTCCTCACCAGCGGCGTCATCTTTTGGAGCGAGTCGATCGACGGCACGATCTTCGTCGAACACAACGGCCGAATGATCGACACCAAGCGCAAAGTGCTCGGCGGATGTGCAGGTCACGGCTGCGTGCTCGGCGCGCGCACCATCGTCGCACCCGGAAAGGCGCTCCCGAACCGCGTCACGGTGGTGATGCGCAAAGAAGAAGGTGTGCAACGGATCGAAGATCAGCTCGGCGCCGAGCCCGCGTGTTGGTACGACGGCGCGTTGGTCAAAGTGGCCGGCGCATTTCCGGGACGAGAGATTCACGAGATCTGAAGATGGCGCGCGGTACAGCGATCATTTTGCGAACCGAGACGACGATCGCCCCGTTCGGCGATCATGTCTCCGAAGCTTTTTTCACCCACGAAACTTTGGCCGAGACGCAGGACCGCGCGTTCCGGCACGTCGGCTTCGAGGTGGTGCGCGTCGCGGACGGCGACGAAGCGCGGAAGGTGATCGCCAAAACCGAGGGCGAGATCCTGGTGATGCTCGATCGTGTCTATATCTCCGAACGTGCGACGCGCGGCTTCTTGAAAGCGGCCAAAACGGTGGCCCGGCCCGCAGCCCTCACGCTGACGATCAACGCTTCGGTCCGCTACACGCTCCCCATCCAGGACGTGCTCTTGGAAAACGACAGCGTGGTGCACGACATCTACCTGATCGATAGATCAGCTGTACCTTCGGACAGGGACTCGATCGCCTTCGCGCGCGCCTTGAGAGAAAAAGCGCAGCGCGCGGTGGTGGAAAAACGCGAGATCGTGGCCAACGTACCGCTGCCCACCATCGGCGAGCGCGAAAAAAACGTCATGCAGTATCCGGTCACCTCCACGGTGGTGGTGTCGATCGAACACTGGGTGCATGTGTTGTGGTTGAATCAGATCGCCTTCGGCATCCGCTGGATGGAGCTGATCAGCAAACGTTGGTTGTGGACCGCGTGGCGCGCCCTCTCGGCGCTGTCTTTGAACCGACACAAGTTGCTCGACGCGCTGGTCTCTCGCGGGCGCGGCTCGGACATTCACCCCACCGCGTATCTCTCCGCGTCGATCATCGGAAAAAACGTGAAGATCGGCGCCCAGGCGACGGTCCGAAACTCGATCATCGGCGACGGCGCGGTCATCGGCGATCACGCGGTGATCTTGAACAGCGTCATTGGACCGAACAGCTTCGTCATGGAGAACACCTTCATGGTGAGCACGGCCTGTTATCCGGGCGTCACCGTGGGAAACTACAAGCTGCAAGTGACCTTGATCGGGCGCGACGCGTACGTGAACGCTTGGGCCGGCTTCGTCGACGCGAAGTTCGCGGGCGAAGTGATGGTCTCGCACAAGGGGCAGCTCGCCGGCACCAACCGCGCGTTTTTGGGCTCGGTCGTCGGCCACCGCGCAAAAGTCGGCGCGAAGATCCTCATCCAACCGGGACGCGAGATCCCAAACGATGCGGTGATCGTCATGCGGCCCGATGAGGTCGTCTCCACCATTCCCAGCGACCTGCCCAAAGGGACACCGCTGGTGCGCGACCGCGGGACCTTGGTGAAGCTCGGCTCGGAGAAGCTCGAACGATGATCGCCTTGTGGTTGGCGCTGGCGATCGCCGCTCAGCCACCGGAGGGCCGGGCCACGCGCGCCTACAGCGCCAACGACACCCGCGATCTGGAAGAGATCATCGGCATCCTGAAAACTCACGTCGCCTACGTCACCTTCGAGTCGAAAGACGCAGACAGCGGGCCGCTCGAAGCGGAGCGACATGATGCGTTCGGTGCGGTGCTCGACGAAAACAAGATCGTCATCCACGCGTTGTTTTTGTCGGGTGCCCAAAAGATCAGGATCGAAGGTCCATCCGGAAAAAGCACCGAGGCGCGGATCATCCTCTCCGATCCGGAACGCCGCGTGGCGATCCTCGAATCGCGCCGCCCGCTCAAAGAGCTCGGCTTCAAGCCGGTGACCGTCTCGCCAAAAACATCGCGCAAGGTCGACGACGAGGTCTTCGCGCTGACCACGACGAACGAAGAAGCCGCGGTGATGCACGGCGTCTTCGTCTACGTCGGTGATGAAGTGGAGTACGGCGGACACAGCCGTATCGATCTCAAGCTCGCGCGGGGAGCACCCGTGTTCGACAGTCGTTTGCGTTTGGTCGGCTTCGCGCGCGCGGTCTCGTGGGACAAAGACCGGCAGATGTTGATCACCCCGGAGATGATCAGTGAGGCGCGGACCGCGACCGGCGCCGCAAAGGTGTCGCCGGCGATAGATCCGAGCCTAAAACCTTGGTGGTCGAAGTGATCAGCTCGTCGAGCTCGCGCTGAATGTTCGGCACCGAGGGCATCCGCACCGACTTCTTCTTCTGAAACTGCGCCCGCGCTGCGACCAAACGTTCCCGTTCATCCGCCCAACATTTGCGCGCACGTTCCGCACAATCGAGCGCCGCATCGCGCGCGCCGCTCCACGCGAGCACCGCCGCATACAAACGGAGATCGAGGTAGGTCCCGTCCGGCTTCTCCGAACAGCGGCCGCGCTCCACCTTGTGTTGCGCGTAGCGAAGAAACGATTCGCAGGGCGACTCCGTGTCCAACCAATGAACGCCGTGCTCGACCAGCGCTTGCCCCAGGTCGCGGACCGCTTTGACCGCGGCGTCGTCGGAGTCCGGCTCGAAGGACCACCAATGATCGGTGCGCTCCGGTCGAACCAGCCCGATGCGGATCCACCGCGTGCTGTCGTGCGCGTGCGGGCCCAAGGCGGGCTGAGCGATCCAGCGGACCAGCGGCTTCAAGAACGAGAGATCGAGCCCCAGGTTCGCTGTGACGCGGCCACCGTAGATGGAATACTGCAGCTCGATGACTTGAGCGACGGGACCGTCTTTGCGGATCAGGTGACCGCGACGTCCGGTGAACCCGAGCTCCCTGAGCTCAGGCTCCACTTCATCTTTGAACGCGAGCAGGACCCTCTTCCGCGTCATCCGGCCTCGGGTGGACCGAGAAAGCACAGCGTCACTGGAAGCACAAGAGCTGCGGGCGATCGTGGTCTGCATTTTTGGGGAGCCGACCCTCCCGCTAGGGTGTGTGCGCGGAGGGTCGGGCTGTGACCGATCGGCCGGAAAAATGACGGCAAGCAACGGAAACTACATCGTCTTTTTCTTGTAGACGGCGACCTCACCCACCGCTTGGAACTGCAGAGCGCCCATCCCGGCGCCGTCTTTGACGCCGCGCAAACGCATCCAACCCGCAGAAACGCCGTCGGTCCCGGCCGTGTCGAAGCCGAGGAGCGCGCTCACTTCGTTCTTTGCGCCGGTCTCACCGCAGAACTTTGCCTCCACCGTCCAATCGTCGCCCGCTTTCGCGTCGTCGATGGTGGAGAAGACGCTCGTCGACAGCTCCAGCACCACGCAGCCATCCGCCGCGTCTTGCACGAGCGAGTTGAGCAAGCCGATGTCGGAGATCGCAACGCCCGGGAGCTTCACATAGATCGCCGTGGCGTTGTTGGTGATCGCTTCGCGGGTCATCGGATTCCTGTCGTCCGCCTTCGTTCCTTTGAGCGATTGATCTGCACCTGTTCCCACGGCCCAAATTCCGCCGGTGACAACTTCATCGCGCGTGTCGCGAATGTTCGGAATCGGCGCGGTGATGTTGAAACGTGCGACGTAGCGGGCGTCGGCGCCGTTCGCCTGGACGTACGCCGCGAACATCCCGTTCGCATCGCTGTAGTAGTTGAGAACGGAGAACGCGGAGACCGAGCGGGTGAGGCCCGTCTTGTCCCCCGTCTCTGCGCATCCACCCTCGACGACCATTCCTTGGCTGCAACGGATGATCAGGCGCGCCGGGCTGTTCGCCGCGCCGATGTCGACCCGGTAGGCGTTCTTCACGTCCGTCGCGCGCAGGCGCTCGAGCTTGTTCCAAGTGAAGTCGACGAGGCCGGCCGTCGCTGCACGGCTGGTATCGGCGGTCGCCGCCGCGTCCCACAAGTTGAGCTTGCCCGCGCCCCAGAGCTTGTTCGACTTCTGGAACACGTATTTGTAGGTGTACACGCCAGCGCGTTTTTCCGAGTTCATCGGCGAAGGATCGCGCACCACGATCACCGTGTTCGCGACTTCGACCTCACCTTGCGCGTTCGTGTAGCCATCCTCGGCGGCGATGTCCGCGCCGAGAAACTCCATGCTGAACTTACCGTCCATGCCGGTCGTCGCGACCTTCACGACCGACACCAAGAGGTCGAGCTCATCGTCGTCCTCCGGCGTGTCGCGGAAGAGATTCTCCGTCGACGGCTCGAAGACGTTTGTCGGGCTCGAATATTTGATCAGCCGGACTTCTGCGCCCGCGAGCGCCATCCCGTCGGAGCCGATGACCTCGCCTTGCGCCTCGAACGTGGCGTTTGGGTCGACGGCTGGATTGTCACAGGCGTAAGCCAGGCCTGCGATCGAGAGCAGCATCAGACTGCGATTGAAGATACGTTTCATGATTTCGCGAACCCTCCCAAAGAGACACATTGTCGTCAATGTATAGACTCCGTTGAGGTGGCAGTTTGGCCAGGGGTGAGAGCTCTCACGACGGCGCGATCATCAAGCCAGCGCCGCACGCGTCCCGCATCGCCGAACACGGACTGCATCTCGCGCGCACCGAGGAACACCATGTCTACCGTTCGACCCGCAACACGCACGCGCATCGCCAGCGCTCGGCCCGCCTCGACGGTGTATCCGGTCTTCGCGACGATGATCTCCCAGTTCGGGGAACGCGCGAGCCGATTCGGTGAATACAGCGTGAGCGCGCGCGAAGAGGTGTCGACGAGCTCGAGCGTTCCGAGCTGCGCCGATTTCAGACAACGCTCGCTGTTCGCGGCGGCCTCGAGCAACAACAACAGATCGTTTGCCGTGGAGACGTTCTCCGCTTCGATCCCCGCCGGATCTTTGAACTCGCTCTTGTCCATTCCCAACTCGCGCGCCAGGCCGTTCATCTTCTCGACGAACGCCCTTCGCGCGATCCCGGCCGATCGGACAGCGGCGTACATCGCGCGGTTGTCGGACGCGATCAGCGCCGCGTCGAGCAGGAGATCTTGGCGGAACGCACGCCCGACGTTGATCCGCGAACGCGAATTCTTCACGCGATCTTTGTCTTCTTCGAGGATGGTCACATAAGACGAAGTGCTCGTCTTCGCTCCGCCCTCGCGCTCCAAACGTTCGAGCAAGACCGCCGACAAAAGTTTGGTCACCGACGCGATCGGCCGCACCACGAACGCGTTCTTCGAGAGCAATATTTCCTTCGTCTGTGCGTCGCGCACCAGTACGCTCTCCGAGCGAAGGTGCGGGAGCCCATTCGCTTCGCGCTCCGGGATCGACATGAGGAGAACAGCGATCAGAAGCGCGCTCAATGCAGCGAGACTCTAAATCAGGTAGCGTTCGATTTCATCGATGCGGACATTCCTCTTGAGCATCGAGGTTCACCTCGAAAAGCCCATGGAGCTCGTCTCCGAAGAAGGCATGGAGAAGGCGAAGCTCGCCGGCTTCGTCCAAGAGCTCGGTGTGCGCGCCGAAGACGAGGCCGCCGCAAAAGCGCTGGTGCGCGCGGAGGTCGAAGCGGCCGACCTCGGGCCGGCACAAAAGACGGAGCTCATCTTCATTGAAATCGACGAGATAGAGTCTGACGGGGCCCAGCTCAGCGAAGCTGAGCGTCCCGAAGCCACGAGTCGATCGCGGCCGGGCGAGGCGCCGCCCGTTGAGCCAGGGGTATATCGTCGCTCCGGTCGCTCGTTCTATTCAGAAGAATGAGGCGTGCATGAAGAACGAAGCCGTCGAAGCTGCGCTGTTGACCAAGGAGTATCGCCGCATGTTCGGCGAACCGACACGCGCGCTCCAAGGGGTCGACCTGATCATCCCGCGCGGGATCGCGTTCGGATTGATCGGTTTGAACGGCGCGGGAAAGACCACCTTCATCAAGTCGATGCTCGCGGTGGTGCGGCCGACCAGCGGCGCGCTGCTGGTCCTCGGCGGGAGCCCCGCTGATCCAAAGATCAGGGCGCGCATCGGTTATCTCCCCGAACGGCTCTACTTTCCGCCGTACGCCACCCCGCGCACTTATCTGCGGAGCATCGCCGATCTGAAAGCGGTCTCGCTCGAAGAGAAGGCGCTGCTGCACCTCCTGGAACGTGTCGGCTTAGAGAAAAAAGACAAAACGCGCATCCGGGGGTTCAGCAAAGGGATGAAACAACGTCTCGGTTTGGCGGCTTCGTTGATCGGCGCGCCCGAATTGTTGCTCCTCGACGAGCCCACCGACGGCATTGATCCTTTGGGCAGGATCGAGATCCGCAGCCTGCTCGCCGAAGAACGCGCCCGCGGCGCGACGATCGTGCTCAACTCCCATCTGTTGATGGAGACGGAGCGCGTCTGCGACCGGGTGGCGGTGCTCGATCGCGGGAAGATCGTCACCGAAGGAACGATCGAGGAGCTGTCGGCGATCGAGGCGCGATACGTCGCACGATTTGCTCCGGGGGCGAGCGCCGCGGCGTTGAGCGCGATCGGATTGCTCGCGGTGAGTGAGGATCGCTACGAGCTGACCGCGCCGACGCCGAACGTGCTCGACGAGACGCTGCAACGCGCGCGCGAAACAGGTGCCTTGTTGATCGAGCTTTCTCCGAAGACGCAAAACTTGGAGGATGTGTTGAAGCGCGTCGTCGGAGGACCGAGCGTATGAGGACGGTGTTCGTCGTCGCCCGCGATCTGATCCGCGAAGCCGCAGCGCGCCGCTGGTTCCTCATGCTCGGCGGAGCGATCACCTTGCTCCTCGCCACGCTGGCGCTCGGATTGAACATGGAAGTCGTCGACGGCGCGCTCGCGGCGACCCGCTTTTTCGGGGACAGCCTCAGCGGCGACGTGCGCGCGGCCGACGTCGCGCTGCGCCCGGTGTTCAAGGCGGCGAGCTACATCATCTTCTACGGCGGGCTCCTCTTCGGCATCGTGGCCTGCGCCGATTTCGGGCCCGGCTTGCTCGCACCGGGACGGATCGAACACCTACTCTCTTTGCCTGTGTCTCGCGCGTCTTTGCTCGGGGGTACTTTGCTCGGCGTGTGGTCGGTGATCACCATCGGTGCGCTCTACGGTGCGCTCGGCGTGACCTTGATCCTGGGCGTAAAAACCTCGGTGTGGAGCTGGAGCTTGGTGGTCACTGGTCTTTTGGCCAGTCTGAGCTTCGTCGCCGTCTACGGGGTGATGTTGTGCGTCGCCGTCTTCGTGCGGAGCGCCTCGGTGTCCGCGCTCGCCGGGTTGATGTTGTTCGGAGCCGGAATCGTCGCGGGTTACCGGCAGGATCTCGCCCCGATCTTTGCGGAAGAAGGAGCCTGGCGTTCGATGTTTCATGCGGTGACGACGATCGTTCCGCCGATGTCCACCATCGCCGATACCGCAGCCGCGCTCAGCGAATCCGCCGCGATCGATGTCTCGGTGTTGCTGAAACAGCTCGCCGGCTTGGTGATCTATGGGATCGCTTCTTTGACGATCGCCGTGTGGCGCTTCGATTCGGTGGACTTCTAATGCGACGTTATCGATTCGCGATCCTCGCCGTCGTTCTTTTGGTGCTCGCTGCGTATTTGATGCACGGTGAAGAGCCGGAGAAGGCCGAAGCGCGCGTCAAAAACGTGCACCTGCCGCGGTTTCCGACGCCCGAAGAATACCAGCGCCGAAATGCGCGCCGCACTTTGGTGGAGCTCGCCGCCGAGAATCAGCGGGATCCCGAGGAGGAGACGGCCGCGCGCGATCCGCTGCACGAGGTGCTTCCGTACGATGAAAAAGAGGGCGCGGTGATCGTCGAAGCGAGCGCGATCCGTTTCAGCGAGCTCGGCGAAAAGATCCTCGATTGCCTCGGCTCGGACACAGAAGGGTTCAAACGTATCAAAGAAGAGACCGGCATCGACGTCCTCGAAAACTTGGATCGCGTGGGCATCTCGGGCGAAACTATGGTCGTCAGCGGCCGCTTCGAAGGACTGAATCCGAAAGACGCGAAGCTCGAGCCTTACGGCGACCACGCGAAGTTCTTCGTCACCGAGAACGGCGAGCGTCACGGCGCGGTTTGGAAAGACGAGCTGTTCATCTTCAACGACAGCGAAGAAGAGGTGAAGCTGGCGATCGATCGGCTCGAGGGACGAGCGCCGCGCCAAGAAAAACGTTTTCCGGATCATCTCGCGTATGGCGAAATCTACGGCTGGCTTCCCGTGGACGTGATGGCACGCCTGGTCCCCGACGACGGCCCGAACGGACGGCTCGGCGAACGGCTGCGCGAGGTCGCCGAAAAAGTGGAGCTGCACGTCTCCGTCGAAAAAGACGTGGGCATCGTCGCGCGCGTGCTCGGCAAAAACGACGGCATCGCAGAGCTGGGGAAGAGCATCGGTGGCGCCATGGCGCTGGGCCGCGTCTTTGCCCGAAACCAAAACGAAGAAGATCTCGCGGAGATTCTCGAGCTGGCGCGGGTGGCTCCCCGCGGCGACGCGTTCGACGTGGAGCTCGCCCTGCCGAGCGAGCTGTTGATGAAACACATCGCCAGCGAATGTGCCCCGAAAGCGGGCCACGATTGACTCGTGGCCAAGGGAAGCGAGGCTTCGCCGAGCAGGGCCCCGAAACCGGGCCACGATTGACTCGTGGCCAAGGGAAGCGAGGCTTCGCCGAGCAGGGCCCCGAAAGCGGGCCACGA
>WUUC01123181.1_pt1 | contig 41028 bp, 53 predicted proteins | sample 6278441 | NCBI WGS metagenome assembly WUUC01 (sample SAMN13675441, study PRJNA597444) | soil metagenome | isolation source: soil | place: USA: Washington | collected 2017-10
CCAATACTGGCATAAGTCTTTTCCATAACTTGTAAGTGTTGGAGGTGTCACCACAAGCATAAGGTTCCATGATAGACAGAGGAATTTTGTGCCAAACTACTTTGCTACGTACAGCATGGATGTGAGACTTACGAAGGTTAGCATGAGGATCAATATGATACATCTCAGCAAGGTCTTCAAGTTCATGTGAAGTATTCTCATCCACCATGTGGGAAATAAGCATGGTGTCATAGAAAGGCTTATCTAAGGCAAGTCCTTCTCGAAGGAATCTCGAACGGTCAAACTTGGCATTGTGGTATACGTGACACGGGATTTGATCCAGCGTTTTCGCAAGAGATTCCAACGTATCCAACGGAAGATTTTCACCATCCGGGGATTCATGGCGATAAGGATAGTAACCGTTGAAGTGTTTATTGTTAATTTCGCCGTATACACTAACTCCAATAATTCGTTTGTTCTCCCAAGATTTAGTCCAATACGTTTCTGTATCAATTGCCACCACCTCAGCTTGAGAGATAACTTCCAAGCTTTTGTCGAATATCTTAGATGTAATTAGCACTAGAACTCAAACTCCGTGGTCGGTGTGGACTCCGCCTCTGGTACTACGATATCTTCTGAGTCATCCTCAATAACAAGCTGTGTGCTAGATAGCTTAAAGCTTAAATCATCTTGGCGCTTTATAGCGAATGGCATTTGAGGTGCTGCCATGCGTAGCTTCTGATATGACACTTCAATAAGGCCAGACTTACGATGGTCCCATAAAGTCATTACAGTTGAAGCACGAGCAGTAAAATAATGGGAACCGTAAATATCAGCAATAGAGTTAGGTCGCTTATTCCCTGTCTGGGCTTTTCTATGGTGATGTATAATAATCGTACTAATACCAAACTCGACACGAAGATGATCGTTCCAATCCATAAGGAGTTTAGCATCTGTTTCCTTAGATAGCTCTTGTTCAGTCATTGAACCGAGCGAATCAAAGATAACGCAGTCGAAATTCTCACGCTGTATCAGCTCTTCTAGTATAGCCCTGTTCTCTTCACGGTTATAGTAAATAGGGTACCCTACAGGAAGGAACTTGAGATTTTTTTGTAGGAGCTTTACTTCATTGTTAGGCAGGTTCTTCAATTGCTCCCCACGCAGCCACTTTAATTCCACCAGACCCATCTCTAGTGATATAAACAGGACACGTTTGCCTTCTTTGACTACTTCTTTGCCTAAATATTCTTTGCCAAGAACTAGGTGATTCGCTAAGTCTCCGCAGAATTGCGTCTTGCCTACTCCAGTATGTCCAGTCAGCAAGAGATACCCATTCTGGTGTAAAATCCCATTGACTAGCCATTCTACCTTAATCTCCGTTGCTCGTAGTTCTAAGTCACCAACTACTACAAGAGACAGTTCGTTCTGTCTACTATCAGTTCTGTAGGGATATTTCTGACGAGCTTTGGTAACAATTTCACCTAGCCGTTTAAGCTGATCAGTACGCTTAGCGAATTTCCCCCAACGATTATCAGCATGTACTAAGAGCGCTAAAATCTCAAGGTTTGTAAGGTTCATTTCTGCTAGGTAGTACCCCAGAGACATGAGCCCGGCAGAGCGGTCGTTTTTTACACCTTCGGTGAAGAGATCCCAAATATTTCTCGAGAATGAGTATTTCCGAACAACATCATTGAGTGGGGGCAAATCACCGGCGAGGTCCAGTTTTGGCGGCAGATTTTTGAGCTGAATCTCGGAGAATGCGACTGAAGATATAAATCTATCGTCAGAGTGGATCAATTGCGTTTGGGCTTGCTTCTTATGATTCAGAGTGCCAGGTGGGCGTAAGACTTGGTTTGCATCCCAGCCCGAAGCATCAGCACCTAATTCATAAGTTAGCGCCCGATTGACTGCCTCTAACTTCTCTACAGGGATCAGTTGGTCCATACACCAATAGATGTGTTGGTGCGTTTCTGTAGAGGTTTGTACAATGATATTAGGGTTAGGCAGATCAGTGAATTCAGCAGGGAGGTGTCCATCAAATTCAATCCAGAAACAAAAAGATCCGAGGACAGCCTCCTTTTTAGAAGACCGTTCTCGGAATAAAGATGGAGCGAAATAGACCTCGTGAGAGGACTTCTGTGAAATCACTGTCTGTACTACTGGAATTTCTTCCAGCGGCCATTCAAAGAATCTACGTTGCCATGACCTTGGATCTTCCTTAGCTAGGGTGGGATCTTTAAGAGCTAGGTATACGAACCCTTTTTCTTCCCGCCAAATTTTCCTGAAAAACTCCAATAACGTAGCTTGCTCTGACGCCACTCCCCTGGGCCCTTTCTACATATTACGTTGGGGGTGACACATACCAAGGTCTGGAGCATGTGCCCTTAGAACAGCAAAAAGCCCCCGCCCAAGGGGGAAGTTTACTTGGGCGGGGACTTAATGCTAGAATCCGAAGTCTATAGCAGTTCCTTCTGTAGGAGCAGGAGCAGGTGTAGTACCTCCGGGCCACTGGTTCAGAAAGTTAGCAGTCTCTTCAGGAGAGACTACACCTCCAGCAGCAGCTTGTTGAGTTGGAGAAGCATTGCCCTTTTGAATTCTCGGCGGGTTGTTTTCAGTTACCTTGGGCGGAGGAACTGTAGGGTCGTACTTCTTTAAAGCTTTGACAGTGTGGCGAACGTAATCGTTGCCAGTAGACATGGACTTGGCAATCTCATTGTCTACAGTAGCGTTAGCAGTCTTACCAACAAGCATTCGAATCAAGTCACCAAGCTTGTACTTCAAACCACCCTGCTGCCAATTCACTTCGGGAATCAAGCACATCAAAGTATTCAGCAGGAAGGGGCGGGACTTCTCACCAAGAGAATGAGAGAGACGAAGCTCTTCATTATTAAAGTCCGGGTGATTGATGACAATAAGGCTGAACTCCAGGTTAGGCTTTGAAGTATCAATAGGGCGGCCCTCGGCAAGTGCCTTAGCTTCACCCGTGTAATACTTCTTAGCAGCAACACACTGAACGTTGTACTCACCTGCGGGAAGAGTAGTAAAACCAGATGTTGCAGGCTCTACTCCGACAAAATCAAAGTCTAGCATTTCTTCTGGGTTAAAAGTCACTGGAGCCCTTTCATTGACTCAAGCTGAAACATATCGAACGAAGGGTTTTCCAACACCTCAGTCTCGAACTTAATCCGAGAACCTGCGATGATGTTGAACGTCGGAACAATGCGCATCTTGTAGACTCCGTTTTCAGGAGCCATTGTATAGCCGATTACATCAACCATGCCAGTAAGAGAAGCTGCCAGCTTAGGCATAATATCTGGCCGTTCTACTGCCATTCCACCACGAGACTTATCAGCGTCATTACGAGAGTGAGTAATGAAGATGATGTGTTTGTCAATGTCTCGCAGTTGAATGAGTTGCTCCCTGATCATTCCTGTGACAGCCTTGTATTCCGGCCACTCAGGATTATAGGGATTCTTTTCTGAGTTCTTGCTAACAGCGTAACGCATGTAAGCAGCGAGAGTACGATCCTCAAACTCAGTAAGCGTGTCAAGTACAAGTGTTTCGTAAGCAGCAAGTTCTCCTGCTCTTGCAGCAGTTACAGCAGCACGAAGGTCATTCATTGAGTTAAGAGGAACAACCTTAACGTGACTGAATTTATTACCCCAGTAAGCGTCTGTCAAAGACCTAGTGCCACGTTCTACGTCTAGAATCAATGGCTTAGGCGCAGTAGCAGCGAATACTGTCTTGCCTGTCTTAGGGTCACCATGCACTAACATCTTGACGTACTTCGATGCAGTAGCCAAGTCTTGAATACCGTCTGAAAATGACATCAGATTAACGCCCTTTTCGGAGCCTTCTTCGTGAAGTTGACTTGGAGGAAATCAGACACAGGAGCGTCTGGTACCTTCAATGACATTAAGCAAGGATCTTGCCAGAAGCAATCTGAACAGTCACGCTTCAAACTCCTACGGAAGATACCTTGTTCATTGCACTCTAAAAGCTCGTCTACCATCATACCAAAGTTATTAAGCCGAGCAGCAAGCTCATCGTTGGTATGATAGATAGGACTGCGCTTGTAGAGATTCTCTTCGACCATATCTTGAGTCTTGGCATACTGGTACTTGTTGCACTGATTCACCAAGGCACCAAAGATAGGTACGCCCATACTTTGCAGAGCAGCTACATAAGTAGGCATCTGTGAATCCATCAGAAGCTGCGCCTCAGACCACCAAGGCTTCTTTCCAATGAACTTATGATCCCAAGCCCACACTCGATTCGTAGCTCTTTCTTTAGCTACAATGTCGATACGCCCCTCAAGAAGAAACTCCCGACCTTTAGGAGTCTTGAGTGGAATTTCGAATTCCTTCTCAGCATCAAGGAACTCCCACTTCTGATCCTCATGCCGAGCAAAGTCTTCGAGATAGCCCTTAACTACACGAGCCATTGTAGCTACGATCTTGAGCTTGTCAGGATCTTGTCCAGCAGCAGCATGAAACTGTGCAACCTTCTGCTTAACTAGACGAACACAAGAATCGTGATCAGTCATCACAATGTTCTTGTAGTAAATCATGAGAAGGTCGTGACCAACGTTACCTTCAACAAAGTATGACTTGGTTTCTACAGGAGTCCATTGCTCATGGTAGTTCAAGTACCAAGAGAAATGACAACGATCCCAAGTTTGAAGCTGACTGTAGGAAAATTTGGGGATGGAGGAATCAGTCACAGTTGTTACACTTTCCATCGGAGGAGAGAATGTCAGAGCAGAACTTACAGCGATTCTTCTGATCGGCGACCCAACATTCTGTGCAATGTTCGTCGGCGTCATAAAAGAAATCATGCCTGGTGCAGTAAGCTAGTTCCATAAGTAGCCCCTATGGGATTCGAACCCATACTTGGAGGATTTTAAGTCCTCTGCCTCTGCCGTTGGGCTAAGGGGCCGGTACTACTAACCGAAGTCTACAGTGATGGTATCGTCAGTAACCTTCTCAGTGAAAGAAGGAACAACGTCCATCACATGCTGAGAACAAACGATATCTACAGTACCGCCGCTGCCCTCTTTGAAGACAGTAATGACGGACCACTCAGGTTTATGCGAACAAATATCGCACTCTCTGTGGTCCGTGGAAATGATTCTATTGATTTCAACACTACTTAGTGTTAAAGACATGCCCTTACCTTTCATTGGAGGATGGAGGATAGTTTATGGGGGCGCGCTCAACTCCTCCAAATTGTGCAGCACCCCCGTCCTACAGGTTAGCGAAAGGGCATTAACTCCAACCTGTAGGATAGTTGCAGGGTCAGGAATCGAACCTGATTCTCTAGATCCAGAAAATCTAGCGAGTTCCATACTCTACCCTGCACGTAAGCGGCGGTTTCTTTTTAGAAAGAAGCGCCTTAGAACTGTCATAGCTAACTACTGGGGAAGTAACTGCGCTATGACAAACTACTAAGCGGACTGCTCCTCCATACCGGAGAACATATCGTCTTCGGTAGAAGCAGAAGAATCATTCTCGTCGTCGTCATCGTCGTCATCGGAATCGTCAGACTCATCGACAACTGCGTTAGACGAGCTAACAGCAACGCCCTTAAGGGTCTTGTTAACAGGAGCAGGAAGAGTAACTTCCCACTCGTCGCCGAGATCCACCTTACCCTCTTTCACTTCGACGCCAAGAGTTTCGACGATGAAGTTCTTGAGAGCCAGAGTGTTGACGAAAGCTTCCTTAGCAACTGTAGAAGCGATCTGCGAAAGAGAAATCTCTCCACGCTTACCGTCGATCTTCACAGTCCGGTGCTTTCCATCAACAAAGAACTGGTACTGCTTAGTGGTCTTCCAACCACGACCACCAATCGCGCCCTTACGAGCAGAAGGCTCTTCGATATCTGCAGGAAGAGCAATCGGAGTGTCATCGGGGGAGTAGTAACGAAGCATTTCCTTCTGAAGCTTGAACAGGTTAACGAGCTTGGTACGCTGAGTAGCGAGTTCCATCTTACGTTCGTCAGAAACCTTGTCCTTGTCATCCGCAGCAGGAATCTTAGCAACTTCTGCGTCGAGATGGGTCTTCACTTCTTTACCGAATTCCTTACCAAGCTGGTTGTGAATCTCAGTGTAAACTGCAGCCTGGAGTTCGGGGGAAGAAGAGAAGGAAGTCTTGATCGCCGTAACGATCTTGGTAATGAAAGAACTGAAGTTCTCATCAGCCGAGTACTTAACGACATACTCGTTTGCGAGCTTGTTGCGAAGAGCAACAGGGCCACCTGCGTCAGTACCAAGCTCGTTATCAATTTCCTTAACTTGAGCAGAGAGCTGACGAAGGTTATCAATAATACCGGAAACCTGGGGATCGGTTCCGATTGGGGAAGCCGTCATAGTCACTTGCTTTTCCTACTTTCTCTAGTTTATTTTGGTGTTCAGTGTGCCCGTACAGGTGAGTCGGGGAGTGGGCAGTCTCCTCCCCACACGACACATGGTACTCCTCGGAGGAGCGCCCGTCAACATATTTCCTATGTGAATCGCCGATTATGCGACCCAGAGCGGCTTTAACTGACGAGCCCACGACCAGCCCCGATAGGGGCCCCCTCTCTGTTCTTCCCTGTGACAAGCCTTACAGACGCTGCTCCAGGGGGAAGAGAAGAGCCCTAGGCAAGACTCGCAGGGTTCCAGCCAACCTCTCCAAGCACCTTCAAAAGGTTTTCCACAAGAATGAACGAATTGTATGCCACCTTCTTTTGTATTACCAGCAGCAAACAAACCGTATGCTTCGTAGCGTGGAAACTTACATGTGCAATACACTTTCTCTACAATCATGGCAAAGGCTCGCTATTCCATCAGCATTATGTAGTTCAGTGTAGGTGATTAGCTGTACTTGAAACCTTTTACCGCATACAGTTTTATTAAGGAAACCTCCAGCCTTAGTTGTAGCTCTAATATGGTATCGAAAGTTGAATCCCTTAAGCATTCGTAAGTTCTGTGTCTTAGACACAGCACAAGATTTAACTTTAGATCCCGTAACCATACTCATCCTCCGTCGCGCTTACTCCTTTAGCTGTGGCCCGGTCCTTTTCATAGTGACAAGACCGACAGAGCCATTCGAGATTGCTAGGGTCGTTGTCCAACCAGTTTTTGTTCTTATGGTTACAATCGAGGATATCACCTTTCCGCGAACTTTCTTTGTAACTTGTACTTGGAACGTGCCCGCATTCAGCGCAGCAATATTTTCGTTCCCCAGATTCAACAAGTTTGATAAGAACTGCACGACCGCGTTTGCGTCCAGTAGACCTTCTATCTCGGATTCGTTCGTCATCCTTCACCGATTACCTTCCTCGGGTCGGGGATTAGTTTATTAGTAGCATTCACCAGGAACCTCGAACTGTCCACAAGCACGAGGATTAGCACCACCAGTGAGCAACGGCTTAAATAGAAGACCAAGTAACGCAGAAAAGAGGATCATCGTAATGATCCCTCTCCATCCGCCCCACCCATTCATCCAACTCCAGAAACTATCCATTTTCTTTCTCAATCCATTTCATCATGGACTCGTAAGTCCCTACACCGGCTATGTCTTCGAGCTTATCAATCATGTCATAGAACGCTCGCAAAGGGGCGCCACCATCCTTAGAGGCATGATAATGTACCCGGGCAAGACCTTCTAACAAATGTAGTGCCATTGTTCTGCTAACCCTAACATCAGATTCAGCTTCCATCATTAAGTTGACTCCTCCACATCAAACATGAGTGGCACCAGTAAATGTTGTCCGTATCTGCTAAGTCAGCAGGATCACCACAAGAAACGCACTCTTTGTTAGCAGTACGTTCAAGTTCAACCATACGAAACTTGTCAGTACACTTCTTCACCTCGTCGAGAGTATGCGCCGAGATTCGACGAAGGCAGATACTACAGATATTATCAGGCATTAGTTCTCACTGTGGGGGATACCGAACTTGTGAGCAAGTTCGTCCAATAGCCACTTTGACATACCCAATCCCTCTTTATCTTGATCAGAGATAGGTAAGCCGTCTTCAAGCATTACTACATGGTGCATCATAATGCCGATAATAGCGATAAACTTCTGTATGTCTTCCTTATCCATTAGACATACCCTCTGCAATCTCCCATACTTCGGAAGGAAGCAGGCCAACAAGCTCAGCAGTTCTTTCAATGGTATAACCCATCGAAAGATAGTTCTTAGCTCTGTAGTACTTTGCCAGAGTGATAGCCATCAAATCTCCTTACATAGGTTGGTGCAAGCAACACCAAAGTTGTGGTCGTGAGCCCAAACTCTTACGTTATCTGCTCGATGTTCCCGCTCCCCTTTCGCAGTAGCGAGACATTGATTCCAGGACTCACCTTCACGCTTGTAAACGTGAATCCCCATGAAAACGAGTTCCTTCGGAAAGCCGTCCTTCAAACTATCAGCGGTTGCAGGAGGACGAGCAACTTTAGGTTTACTTGGACGGTTCACTTTCTCTTCTGTAGCCTTGCCAAACTTCTTTGCAGCTTCTTTCAACTTGGCAAGGTGGGCGGCAGCTTCTTCGGGGGAGGAGAAGCCAGACGCAGGGAAAGGCACAGATTCACGTATTTGCGACTCAACTTCCACACTATCTGGAATGACCATCTCAGTCCGGTTAAACATAGACCCACAGTCCAAACAAGTAGTAGCACCTCGATCGTAGGCAGGTCCTGAAAGGATTCGATTAGATCCACAGACTTCACATTTCACCTCACTAGACATTAGATCAAACCTCCAAGGAAGTCTTTCCAGTCCCCACCCTTACGAAGTTCACGAGACTCCATGATATCAGCGGCCATCTCCTGCTTAGAGTCAGCCTTAGCTTTAACGAAAGCATAGACAGAATCCTCAGCTTGAAGCTGGTGAACCATCAAGTGATTCTCTTGTCCACTACGGTGCTGACGGTCAATAGCCTGTTCATTAACAGCGTAGTTCCACCAGAGGTCAAGCATGATACAAGTAGAAGACTTCTGGAGACCATCAATACCCATTCCACCAGCCTTCATGGACATGAGCATTACTTGCACAGAATCCTCAGCGTCAGAACCAAAAGACTCTACAGCACTGAATCGCTGATCGGTGGACTTGTCACCAACATAAACAAAGGACTTAATACCGGCGGCCTCGCAACGCTTGTGCAATTCCTCAAGCGGGCCATTAAACCAAGAAGACCAGACAACTACCTTCTCACCGGCATTGACGTTAGCCTCGATCATTGACATAGCTTGATCAAGAATCCCTGACTCGTCACAGTTAACAGGTACTTCATTCATGTTGGAGTCAAAGATTTTCATCATGCCCGGGAACAAAGCAATCTGCCAAAGCCGAATGATCCAAGCAATAACAACATTAGCCTGGATAGCGTTCTCTTGCTGGTCATCAAGCCAAATGAAGAAGTTGTCCTTCATCTGCTGATACAACGCACGCTGCTTCTCAGTCATTGGCACTTCGTGAATAATGTAGTTCTTAGCCGGGATATCAAGCTCGTCATCCTTAGAGCGACGAATAACCTGGCCGTCCATCACGTTAAGAAGGCGCTCAACTTCTGCCTTGCTCATCTTCTTACTGTACTTCCAACTGTAGGCGTACTCATTCTCGAAACGAGAAAGAGTAGGAAACTTCTTCGGAGCAAACAGATGAAGGTACGCCCACATATCTCCAGGCTTGTTCTGGATAGGCGTACCACTAAGCGGAATGTAGAACTTGCACTTCTGAACAGGAGCGTAGGAGTCGGTGAAGTTCACGTTACCTCGACGATCTACAGTACACTCCCAAATCAATTGCTTCATGTTCGTCCAGATTTTAGTGGGATTAGCTTGCGCCCCACCCTTCAACATAGATACCTCGTCATTGACGATGATATCCCAGGTGTTAGCCATCAACACCTTGTTAGTGTTCATCTGCTGATAGTTGGCAATGAGTACTGCGTTCTGCTCGATCGCCATATTAGTAGCAAATTCTCGAGCCGCCGCATTCCAAGAACCTTCACAAGGAATAACTCTTGCACCACTATCCCACTTCTTGAATTCCTTCATGGTCTGACGAATCAGGGAAGGCGCCGTCAACCAAAGAATCTGAGGAACGTACCCGTACTTGGCCTGGAATAAGTGACGCAGGCAGTAGATAGTGGTGATAGCCTCGAACGTCTTACCAAGTCCCATGTCATTGGCATTAAGTACGCCAGTTTTGCCAGACTCAAATGCTGCGAGAGTGAACTTCAAGTCAAGCAACTGATACGCTCTAGCACTAGTTCCCCAGGGAGCATCAATGATGAGGTGATCAATCTTCTCAGAGACTTCTGAGAGAAGCTTCTCGGCAGCAATCGCCTTAAGCATGTTGGCGTGATCCCGCTGAAGTTTTGTTAGTTCGTCAGTAAGCTTGTACTGCTCCTGCCGGGCAGCGTAGAGTTCCGCCTTCCGATCAGCATCCTGCTTGTTCAACTCGTCCATCAGCTGACGAAACACTTTAGTAGCTTCGTCCCGCTCTCCTGCGATTTGCTGCAGAGCCTCTTGAATCGGGCCCATTGTGTTCTCTTCGAAGCCCTTAACTTGAGCGTTCAAATTCTCAATGGACTTCATGAGTTCATCGAGGGCAACTTCTCGTGGGTCCCGAATCTCAGGAAGAGCGACCGAAACTTCTTCTAACTGAGTAGTTGGTACTTCAACGACAGAAGCCCCCTCCTCTTTCGAGGGGGAGCTGTCTGTAAATAACCACTGATCAAAGTCAAACTCATCTGCCACTGTATTACCCTTTCACTCGAAAGCTGTAGGAATTGGAGTCGGGGTTCTGTGCAACCCCAACCTCAATCACTAAAGCGTATGCGGAAGTTCAACTCCACAAATCTTGTTACCGTGAACACTACAGTCCCAACCCGGCTCATCCTCGTTAAGAATGCCGTCCCGAACCCGAATGACTAACTTGTCAAGTTCGATACCGTGAAGACCAGTAGCAGTAATCTCTGCCTGCTGTACAGAAGTAAGACCTTCCCAACTAGCGTCCGCTTGTGACTGGTAGTAATCAGCACAGTCACCACCAGAGAGGAGTTCGTCAACTACCCAACAAGTTTCGCCCCAACCCTCTACTGCTTCTGTTTGAGTAGAGATCAGCTTGATGGACTCGACGGAGTTACGAACCGCTGATCCTACAGGTGCCAGGAAAACAATCAGAGGAATGATGTACATGAGTCGCTTCATCAGTTGCCCTTTCGTTAAAGAGGAGGAACTACTTCTCGACGAGATTCCAGTTGTAGTTGGAGGAACAGAGGATGAGTTCCCAACGCTCTGATCCAGCAATGTTACGGTAGTAGGAGAAACGAGGACAGTTGACGCCAATCCAGCTCTCGAAGTCCAGCAGACAAACGAAGTAAGTGTTGATTCCAGTGTAGAACTGAATCAGAGTCTGCGAACCAAGCTTTGCACCTTGAATGGAATCAAAGGGAAGCTCGATACGGGAGGGAATCAAGTCTTCTGGAAAAGCCAGAAGGTCATCTGCGATACAACGATTATTAGTTTGCATCTTAGTAACCGATCAAGTAGTAGGAGTAGGAACCGTTCAGGTTCTTGAAGCGGTACAGCTTGGCCGAGGCCGGGAACTCACGAGTTGTGTGGCCCATCCTGAAGCGCACAATGCAAAGTTCCCCGTTGGTCTTCGGGGAAGTAGTGAGCCGGTGACGAAGGGTTCTGCCTTCTCCGATACGATCAATCGTAGTGGAGGTGTTGTAAATGTTATGAGCAGCTTCTTCACTGATCATAATGGTCCTATTAATGACTCGCATTGCTTTTGCCCTTTCGCTAGTAAGTACAACTCCTCTCTCCCCAGAAGAGAGAAGCAATACCGGCTAACTAAACTCCGTCGTCGATAACGAGCGTCGGACCGGAGTTCTGTGAAGCGTCAGCCCAACGGTTCATCGTGTCGGCGACGAGGAGGAGAACGTCACCCGGGGTAAGAAGCCCGTCGTCGTAAGAACGGAGAACCTTACGAAACTCTTCTACAGTGTAGGTAGCAAGCACCCACTCTTTTGAAGCCTTGTTACGGTCCATCATTGCCCGGTACTCTTGAAGGTTGTTCGGAGGAACGTTCATTGTTCTTGTTAGCTCCAGTTCTTGGTGTAGTAGGTCTTGGCGGCGGCCACTGTGCGGAAGTCTTTGAGGAGAACGTCGTCGCAACCACGAACTGTGATCTTGAGGGAAACCATCGGACCAGCACTAATGATTTCACCACGAGTACCAGATGAACGGTCTTCCGTCCAAATAATGGCGGAGTTCCAAACCTTCCAACGAACCTGCATTAGTTGCCCTTTCACCGTGGAGGCCGTTTAGTTGGCAGACCTCTCCGAGGCGCCGATTGTCTCACGCCAGGGGCCCCTTGTCAACAAGTTTCTTAGGCTAGTTCCGAACTAAACGCGACCGAAACAACTGTTAGAATTCAAACTCTGTTGTTGGTGTAACCTCTCTCTCATCATCAGATATCCAATTAGCTTCATTGTCTTCTACAATCACAACCCCCTGCTCTCTTATCTTTTCAGTGTTCTCAATAGTCTTGATAGTACGTTCAAGATAGTGCTCAATCCCGCGTACTAACTTAAGTAGTTGTTTGAATTCCTCTAGGTAGTTCATGGCTTCTTATACATCTTCTCTTCTAACCAGTCAGAGTTCTCTCTGCCTGCTTCATGGTTGTTAGGTTCTAGAGATGAAATGTTCTTCCATACGTGAGCTGAATCTTCCCAGATAGGCGCCTTCAACATCTCTTCAATAAAGCTAACCTCTAGTCTAACTAATGCCAGTCTACGTTCAAGTATTGAGCGCATGTCATTAGCGTATGGTCGCTGAGTAGGTAGGTCGTTGTCCTTACGATATGAGTTCCAACGCAGGTTAGCCAGTATTTTCCCTGCCCAAATAAAACCGTCTACAGTATGGAAAGTCTGCCTCTTTTTAGCAATGGTATCTCGCGCTTCTAGAAGCGTTACTAATTCACCCCTAAATGGCATTAACCATTCACTCTTCCCTGTAGCTCTGGCTCGCGCTGAAAAAAGGAGTTCCGTAGTTGAAGTACGTATAGTGTAGTACATAGTTCTGTTTCCCTGCTGTAAAGAACCAACTAGTTTCTTATGCTTGAGCTTACGTAGTACCTTAATACCATAAGGGTACTTCATTGATAGTGTGTCAAATAACTCTGTTGAAGTCATAGGTTCTGTCAATGCTGAAATAATACGAGTCTCTAGTGTTGTAAGTTCTGAATCAGAGGATAATGTCATAATAAATACGCCCTTTGTAATGTCCAGGGGTAGGTACCCCATGACTGTCGGATAGGTTGGACAGGGTCGCTGTACCTGTCTCATAGTGTACAGGAGGGCAGGTAGAGGGTCAAGGGTGGTGGAGGTACAGGCATGAGAATATCCTGAGAGAGGGTAAGGACATGGAGTGTACTCCCCCCCCCTATAGGGGGGAGTACCCCTGTACCGCCTCTTTTTCAAAAACGACACTTTCTATTAAAATCCTGAATATGATGTGTAACTAAGGGTTTGTTTAATAATGCCGAGGTTAATGGGGGCGCCGAATCTTTGACCATAAGCGACCCAGAACGCAAAAAATCCCGGCCCCTTCCCCGAAGGGAAGAGGCCGGGTGGGAACTACTTGGTTACTGCGCCTTCTTACCGAACAGCACGCCGGTAGAGAAGGTGAGCTTCCATTCCTCGTCGGTGGCTCCGATAGAGGAGGAGAGTTTCAGGTCTTTGATCATGCGCTCGATGGTCCGGCCAGACTTGCGGTACGAACCCCGGCTCACGAGGTTGTGGGCAACATCATTGAGAGTCCAATCGGCGGGGACGGTAACTTCCTCGTCGTTGTCGTTGACGAACCTGAACGCCAACCGGGTAGAGGTGGAAGAAGAAGCCGACTTGGCGTCTCCCATGTCCAGCTTCGGAATCCGAGGAATGATGTCAGTGTTCAAGCTTACTCTTCCGGCGTCCGAAGTCTTGAAGAGATCGGTGGGAAGTTCCTCATCCATTGCCTTGGCGATGTTGATTCGGTTTTGGAGGAGATCATTCAGCTTGATGCAAGCAAGCTTGGCCTGAATCGCTTCCTCCGACGGAGTGACGGTGATTCCCAGGCGATCCTTCTCGGACTGAACGGCCCGGTTGAAGAAGTAATCGTGATTGTCTTCCAAGTCGGCGACGAGGGACTTCACCGACTGTAGGACCAAGTAGGAGGTGAGCAGTGTGTTGTCCGCTTCCAAGTCGGTGAAGATAACGCCGGACACCTTGGCGACGAGATTGTCCGCCCACGTACGAACGGAAACGATGTTCTCATCCTTCGAAGTGAGCGCCGTTTCCAGCTTCTTCTTTGCTGCCACGCCGGGATCGTTGGTTTCCGACTTACCCTCACGAACGGCCGTTGTGAACTTCTTCACCGTTTCGACAAGCCCACGGTACACCTTGGCGATGACGGGGATTGGAGTCTGCAACGGCTCGATGCCGAGCGCACGAACGTCAACCGACTTGGACGCCTCGGACTCCTCTGCCGTCACCTCCTCCGTCTCATCGAGGTTGGTAGTGGTGTTCTCACTCATGGCATTGCCCTTTCGTTGTGCGACCCACACAGTTGTGGCGCACTCCGTTTGTACCACGAATGGTGGGGGATTGGAAGAGAGGAACGGGGAATGGGGGAAGTCGGTCGGCCCGGAGTTTGGGGTGGGGGGTGCGCAATAACGTTATTTCCCCCAACTTTTTTCTCCAAATCCATTAAAACTCCAAAATTTATTTCACCCCCCGAGGAAGTGCTTGACCCTGTGCTGCTATACCTACACACTAGAGGGGCGGGGCCACCCTCAAGTGACCCTTTACCCCCTTTTCCGTACACCTGTACCCCCACAGTGGTGAAAACTAGGGATATTATGAGTGAAGACTTCGATTTAACAGAGTGGTTACATTCTGATTCGTCTGACCAGACTAATTCAGAACTGGCTCCAAAAGAGCCCACTTTAACTACCTCTGAAATCAAGATCCTTTCCTTTGTAGAACAAACCTTTTGGGCTACAGGAGAACTGCCAACGCCGGAGGCGGTTGCAGAGTCGTGTAACAATAATGTAAGAACAGTTCGTCAAGCCTTTGCAAACGAGACCTTCAGGAATCAAATAGCACAGCGTGGTATGGATCCCGATGAGCTAATTACTGTAGGGACCTTAGTTAAAGGCAAAGCTAGCGTCCTTTCAGCTAAGCAGATTCTGTGTGCTAATATGATGCTGAACTTACACGACAAAAGAAGTGAGAGGGAGAAGTTACAAGTTCTCGACATTAGCTCACAACAGTACCACGCTTGGTTGCGCCAGCCACAGTTCGTAGAGTTCTTACGGAAACGTGGTGAGGCGCTTTTTTCAGCTTCGGACTTCAAAGCGTACAAGGCACTAGTTAACAACGTAGCTGCAGGAGACAACAAGTCACTTGAGTTGTTCTTTCGTATGCGGGGCATTTACAACCCTACAGTCAACATTAACCTCAACATTGAAGCAGTCCTTACACGCGTGATTGAAGTAATTGCAACGCACGTTAAGGACCCTCACATCATTCAAGCTATTGCGAATGATATTGACGTTATTATGGAGGCTGAGGAAGTTGCCTGACACTACGCGGTTTACAGAGGCGGCTCAGCGTAGGAAAACTAGAGGTACTATTGACTACGGCCCTAAGCCTCAGAAGGAGTACGACAAGTTTTGGAAGTTTGAGAAGACTACTAGAGGTAAGATTGGTAGGCTTCTAGGAAACGTAAGTGCTCCTGCTAGAGGTGGGCGATCAGTCTTCGAGATGCTGAAAAAGCAGGGCTTAGGTAAGAAAACCTCCAACGTAATTAAAAGTACCAGACCTCAGCAGCAGGACCCCTTAGCACAAATTGGCGAGACTCTCAAGACTGTAGGGAAGGGTAAGCGCCAGCCAATTGCAGGTGTGGGGGCTAGACGTAAGCCGATTCATAGAGAAGCCACTAAACCTTGGGCGGACTTCTAATGAAGCACCGAAAGTTCGTACTAAACCGTTTGGAAGACAAGACTGGTATTAGTGGAACTGGAGTAGTAGCAGAAGGTGTAGAGTTCTCAGACGGAGTTGTAGCTATTAGGTGGCTAGTACCTGTAGGACAGCCTGGTCACGGTAACCCTACTTCTGTAGTGTTTCATGACAACGGTATGGATTCTGTTTACAAGATCCACGGCCACAACGGTTCTACAGAGGTAGTGTGGGAGGACTGATGGCTACGTATAACTCTATGAGAGAGGCTGCGCGTAGAAGGGCAGAACACTACAAGAAGAAGGACGACTCTATTAGTGGCCAGATGCACTCACCTGTAGGGACTTCGATTAACCCCAACAAGAAGAAGGTATAATGGAGTGAGGAGTAACGGTGCCTGATAACGCAGACCAGGTTATTGCGCAGTACTTCAACTTAGACGCAGCAGACTTGACTGCTATTAGGGACGCTATTGGTGCTGGTCGTTCTTTGGGTGACTTGTTGCAAAGTGTAGCTACGTTAGAAGCTGGGGGTGGGAGTAACGTACGTTACCTCACCGGCGCCGAGGTGGTAGCGGCTAGGGGCGTGTGGAGCATCGTATCGGGATCAGACGTGGTGGTAGCTAATAACACTGGAGTCTTTCCTGTTTTTGATACATTGACTGGGAGCGCAACTCATTTTGGTATCGAGGAAAGTTCCTATTGGGCATCGGACGTTCCGATCCTAAAAACACCGGGAATCTACGAAATCAATTTCTCTGCGGTATGGCCTGCGAATGCAACTGGTGGTCGCCATTTAGAAATCAATACATTCTATGACGATGGGGCTGACTTCCTTCCTGGAAATTTATATGCTGACGACGATGGAAATACGCCTGTTGGATATAATCAACATGCTGTAACAGTGTATGTCTGGGATGATATGAAGCCGATAGGGCTCGGAATGGTTGTTAAACAGACTTCTGGTGGATCGCTTACCATTGCTAAAGCTAATATAGTGCTGGTGGCGTTCAAGATCGCCGAGTTCCTGTAGTGTTTTTATTTAGGAGTAATAATGCCCGAAGAAACTGATCAGGCAATTTCACAGTATTTTAATTTAGATGCTGCGGATCTAGTTGCAATTAAAGATGCCATTGGGTCTGGACGCAGTTTAGGTGATTTATTAACTTCTGTAGCAGCTCTAGAAGCAAATGCTTACGTGCCGGGCACGGATAGGTTGTCTGTAGAGAGCAATTATGCTGGTACTCAGACTTTTACCAATGGTGTAGCTGGTGCAATCACAACACTGACGTTTGATACCCCTTATTTTGATGTTGGTGATTCTTTTGAGCTTGGCACAAAGGGAATCAGAATCCTTGAAGGTTCTTTTTTTTCTGGAGAGATTTTTGTTGATGTGCCTGATCCTTTGGTCAGCAATAGATTGCTCTCGCTTCAAATATTTCAGAGCGCAACTGATGGTGGAGTAGCGATTGGGTCGTCACTCGTTTTCATTACTTATCCTCTTATTGCTGTTACCGGGTTTGGGATTTATGCTGTTATACCGTTTTCGCTTATGGGAGTTACTCCTGGTAACTGGATTTATCTTAAAGGTGCCGTCCGAGGTGGAGACTTGACAGTAGATAGTTTCGGCGGCATGGATATTCGTCGAATTGCTTAAGGAGTAATTATGCCTAATAACTTGGTATGGTTAGTTGTAGGAGTACTGGCAGCTATTGCTTTGATTATTTTCATTATCTCTAATGTTACGGTGAACTAGTTTGCTAGTTTTATCCTGGGTAATGCTGGTTTTTGGTTTAATAGGGAGTGTAGTGTCAGTACCGTTGTGGGCTATGAATAAAATTAACGATCGTCAGATGATTGGTATTACTCTCATCCTCTCTTGGATGGCGTTGTGGTACACAGCTATTCTTACTATTTACGAAGCAAAGAGGCAGAATAATGCCGACTAGCATTATTACTGGAATTGCACTAGATCCTTCTGGTACCCCGGTTGTTGGTGCTATTGTTAAGGCACGTATTGTACCCGAAGGGTCTATTAGAATTTCAGATCAAGCACTTATTACGTCAGTAGAACAGACTGTTACTGATGCCGAAGGCGAGTGGAGTTTAGTACTCGAAGAGCAGAGTAATATTAACCCTGTAGGGTCGTACTACTTTATTGAAGAGTACGTTACCCCAGGAAGCATTAACCACTTTGCTATTCAAGTACCTGCAAATGATTCTACTGCTGGGGACGCTACAGTAGGTTATGTTAGTCCTTCTTCACCAACTCCTACAGGACCTATTGGGGCAGCAGGTCCTGAGGGTCCAGAGGGACCAGAAGGTCCACAGGGAGAAGTTGGCCCTGAAGGCCCCGAAGGTCCGCCGGGTCCTCCTGGTGAAGATGGGATGCTTGTGCATCCTGACTTAGCAGGACACAACACTTTGGGTTTAGCTACACAAGCTGAGTTAGACGCTGCTGTAGCTAGTATTGGTTCAGTAAGTCACCCTAATCTTGGCGCACACGACGCACTTGGATTGGCAACGCAAGCTGAATTAGATGCAGTAGCAGCCTCTTTAGCGGCTACACAGATAGAACTAGAAGCGCACATACATTCTCAGTTAATTGAAACTAGTTATGATGAAGATAATGATAATTATACTTTAGTGTTGGCCGATTCTTTTAAGATTGTAGAACGAGATAGAGATACTGCTAACACTCTTACTATTCCTGACTCAGGTGATGTAGATTTTCCTTTTGGAACAGTTATTGAAGTGTTTCAGGTAGGACCGGGACAGACTACTATTATTGCAGCAGGTGACGTAGTTCTCTGGTCACCTGGTGGTGGTGTAGATGATGTAAGAATTACACAACAATTTGGTTCAGCTTCTTTGAGACGACGTGCGTCTATTATGAATCACTGGGCTGTTAATGGTGATATTGAGGATGTTCCGTGAGTCCTCATAAAGGTATTACCCTTCTTCGTAGAAGGGCGGCACAGCCTTCGGGTGTTGTGGAGCCTGCTGTTGATGGCGTGTTAGCTAACGGTACAGGTGTTAATGCGTCTTCTTTTATTACAGATTCTTTTAGTAGAATTATTGGTGATGAGTTTTTAGTTGCAATTGGTTCGGCAGACAACTTAAGTCATGGTCAAACTCCTCCTACGTCTTTAACTCAAACAGGCATTACTTGGGTTAACACTGATAATGTTACAAGGGCGGGTATTACCTTATCAGTTTGGCACGGAGTTGCTACTTCTAGTGGAAGTAGTGCTATGACTGCTAACTTTGCTGGAACACAGCTTTCAATGATTTGGGGCATTGTTAGGCTTGCAGGTGTTTCAACTATTGTGCAGTCAGAAGAAAATCACGGTGACCCTTTCAGTGGTGGGTGGCTAGATGTATCTATGGCAGCTATGCAACCAGATGGTATGGTTATACTTTCAGGTATTAGATCAGGTAGTGGACCTGCTCCTGCCGTTCGTTCTGGGTATACAGGAATTTATAGCTTCGCTATTGATAGCCCTATTATGACTCTTGTAGTAGCAAAGGCTATTCCTGGTGTATCACCTGTAGGAATTCAGCAGCCGATAGGGTTTGGGGACGATATGGTAGCTATTGCAACAGAGTATGGAGTTTAGATGAGTAAATCAAATATTGATTTAGAGTATGAATTTCTCTTAGAATTGTTTGCTGAAACTGTGATGGATGATGACTCTCCAGAAAAGTCTGTGATAGATTTAGAAATGGGGTTCTTAGATGACAATCTCTAAGTCTATTTCAGATTTACGACGAGAGTTCTATGAAGACCCTCCTGAGGGAGGTATTTCAGAAGCTGATCATGGAGATATAGATCATACCGGCATTACAGGCGTAGGTGGCGGTGGTGCTACTATTCTTCAGCAGGCTAGTGAGCCTGTAGAGCCAGCAGAAGGTGACTTATGGATTGATACTGATGAAGTAGCATATGGTTCGGGTGTAGTACTTTTGGGTTATGCTATTTGTTCTGGTAACCAAACAGGTATTGCTGGAACTAGAACAGATTTATCTGGTATGTCGAAGCAGGTAACAGTTGCTGCTAACCGATTAATTAGAATAACAGCACACTGTCATCCCAGTATGGGTGGCCCCAGCCCCACCATTGCTCAGTTCGAGATTCTGGAAGGCACCACCCAATTGGGTATCGATCGTTTCAACCTAGACGCACAGGCGAACGGCTCCATGAGAACTTTTCTTTTTGATACCATAGTCGTCGCCCCTTCCGCTGGAGTACATACTTATAAAGTGGCGCTGAGTAGAGATGCAGGGCCTGAAACTCTTAATCATGCTACAGCAGCTACTATGCCTTCTTACATGGTTATTGAAGATATGGGGCCAGCATAATGAGCGTACTTAAAAGGTGGACAGGCTCAGTTTGGGAGCGTGTAGGCGGTCCTTTAAGTAATATTGTTGCTGGTCAGGTCATAGCTCGTACACATTATGATCCTGGCAGTCTTGCGGCTATTAGTAGGGCATTGACCGCTTATGCTAATGTTGATGGGACTAATCTCGCCGTAACGTTTACGGCGCCCCCGACTGGTAATGTGATTGTTGATCTTCAAGCTATGGGTGATGCTGGAACTGGTTATAGTCTTCAATGGAATTTGCGTTCTGGCGGTAGTGATATTGCAGGTACAGGTCGGCGGGTTGCTGATGGGCCAAGTTTAGCGGCTAGACATATTAGTATTAAAATCACCGGGCTTACTCCTGGAGCATCATACACTTACACCTGGGGACATGCCTCAACTGACGTACAGAATGTTCGAACAATTTATGGTGGTGGATATGGCCCGGCTATTATGGAAGTTAAAGCTGCTTAATGCCATCTCCTAAGCAATCTAAGATTAAAGATACTAAGTCTGCTTTACGTACTCTTACTGAGGGTTTACGGGCCCAGGTATTAAGGCCAAATCTTTATGGATACCAACCCCACGAAAAGCAAATTGAGTTTCACTCTTCTTCTGCCCGTAAGCGTTTATTCTTGGGCGGTAACAGAAGCGGAAAGACAGTTGGTGGAGCAACTGAAGCAGTCATGTGGCTTACTGGAAAGCATAAGTATTTACAGACACCGCCGCCGCCGGTACGTGGACGTTGTGTTTCCGTTGACTTCATTAACGGAGTTGAGAAAATTGTCAAACCTGAAATTGCCAGATGGATGCCGTCTAGTGAATTACACGGAGGAAGTTGGGATAAGGCGTTTAATAAAGAACTACGGATATTGACGTTAGCTAATGGAAGCACTCTTGAATTTATGTCAATGGATCAAGACGTTGATAAATTTGCGGGTACTTCTCGGCATTTCATATGGTTCGACGAAGAACCCCCGAGGGATGTATACATTGAGTGTCTCCAAAGACTCTTGGACACTGGTGGAAGTTTTTGGATCACAATGACGCCTGTAGATGGTATGTCATCTTGGATTTATGATGATCTGTATTTAGCGGCAAAGGAAGATACAGATGTTAAAGTTGTGGAAGTACAGATGGATGACAATCCCCATGTTAATTGGGGTGATGCGAATGTACTCTTGGCTGGACTTACGGATGAAGAATTAGAGGCACGCCGTAAGGGTAAGTTTATTCAGATTGGTGGACTCATTTATAAGATGTTTGATCCATCCAAGCATGTTATTGATGAGTTCAAGATTCCTGATGAATGGTTATTGGTAGCGGGTATGGATCATGGTTTCTCAAATGCTACAGCATGGCTTTGGGCAGGTGTAAATGCTGACGGGCGTGTGGTTGTCTTTGATGAGTACTACAAATCCGGAGAAATTATCCGAACTCATGCTGAGGAAGTTCACAGGATTAACAATGAGCATGGAAGATACCCCGATTATTGTGTCGGAGATCCCTCTATTAGGAATATTGACCCTATTACAGGGACAAGTGTACTCCTTGAATACATGGATTACGGAATCCCAATCGTCCTTGGAAATAACGATCAAAAAGCAGGACTTAATAGAGTTGCAAGGTATCTTACAGGAATCAATAACGTACCTCAGCTCCTTATCACCAGAAATTGCACGAATCTTATTAGGGAAATTGGACGTTTAAGGTGGGCTCATTGGGCCAATAAGAAATCTCGTGATGACAAGAATAAAAAGGAGGAACAACACAAGAAAGATGACCATGCTGCAGATGCTCTTCGCTATCTTATTGCTTCTCGGCCTGAACTTGATACTGGTGCATATGTTCCACAGGCTGCTCCCACGGACAGACGAGGAGCTTCTGAAGCCGTTAAGCATGACGAACGATACGACGACGAGTTAATGTCTATTGGCAGTAAAGCTCAGTATGACCCTAACTTAGGAGATGACTGGTGACAACTGTAGACAACGATGACAGGGTTAGTAACAATGAACTTCTTAGTGACTCTGCTTATATCATTACAGTGAATGGCAAGGAAGTTTGGCGTACTGAAGGCGAAGCAATGCTGGTTGATAACGTTACTGTTAGCAGCGGTCGTGGTGAGATTACTGCAATTGGTTCTGCTAACGGCGATACTTACCTTGCAATTGAAGTTCATGAGCGGTCTTATGACGCACCTGAAACTTACCTTGATATGATTGAAGCCCGTAAGCGTCGGGAGCGTCAAGGGCAGTATGATGCTGAAAATGATACTACTCGTGAAGGTTATGTTAGGGCTGATCCCGAAACTGGGGAGCCTATGGAAGAAGATAAAACTCAACCTGATGGTACTGATGAGGGTGGAGAGCCTTTCACTACTCCTGATGAACCTACTGAACAGACTGGTCCTCGGGCCGCTACTAAAGGTAAGGGTAAGGCAGCAGTAGGTGACGTGGAGTTCTAATGCAATTAATCTATACTCCTACACTCCCTCCGGGATGCTGCTTCATTTGTAGGGGTTCTGTTCGAGACTCCTACATTGACACTGGTGTCTCGCATGACTACGAGGGCGCATATTATATCTGTAACATGTGTCTTGGTGAGATGGCACAACTTTATGCATTCCTTAGTTTTGACGAATACAAGGACCTTCGTGGTGCAAAGGAAGAGTTAGAACGTCAGAATTTTGCTTTAATTAAACGACTAGGGGAGTTGGAAAACATTGAATGCGCTCTGGCTGACGCTGGGTATAAGCGTTTCGATGACGGCTCTATTGGTCTTAGAGGCGGTTATATTGCTGGGGTTGATGAAATCCCAGCGGATAGAACACCGGGAACAACGACAACAGTGGGAACTAGAAAGAGAACGACTTTTGAATCGAGCGATGACGAAGGAGTGGGAGAGCTACATTCAGATGAGTCAAGCTCTGACGACGACTTCAAACTCGAATTCTGATCCCTCAGAAGGTGTAGGTATGTCTGATGAGGAAGAGTTAAAACGCTTCGCTGCGGCATATCATGAAACTGTAGGGGCAGGTGAAGTTCTTTTCGATATCGGCCCAGAGCTTGAGGAATTAGGGATCAAGCAAGAGAAGGTCTAATGGCTACGGCTATAAAGGATCTGATTCAAAACAAATTGAGTACAGGCAATCCTGAAAAGGAGTTGCTTGACTACGCCAATAAGGCGTATAACTTAGCACGTAATGGGCGCTTTCCATTTGAAAAAGTCTGGTACATGCACATGGCTTTTTACTTTGGAAAGCATTACGCACAGTGGGCAACTTCTGCCCTTGATAATACCACGATGGCTACAGAGCTTAGTTATTCTAAGTTATATGAGCCCCCGGTCCCTAATTGGCGAGTTCGGTTAGTATGTAACCGTATTCGTACAGTCATTCGTGGTGAGATGGCTAAGATCACGAAAGAGAAGCCCAGAGGCTTTGTAATTCCGTCAACTACGGATGAAGCTGATTTAGCAGGGGCTCGTGCAGGTGAAGCTATTCATGAGCATCTTTGGCGTGAGCTTAGTATGAATAAAGTTGTACGTAGAGCCATCTTCTGGGATCTCATTTGTGGTACCTCTTATATTAAAGACTGGTATGATAAGGATGCTGTAGGAACGGATAGGATTAAAGGTAAGATTTGTGCTGAGCCTGTTACACCGTTCCACTTGATTGTGCCAGACTTGCAGGAAGAGGAAATTGAAAATCAACCGTATCTTATTCAGGAAATGGCGAAGGACGCTAGTTGGGTTAAAAAGCATTTTGATGTTGATGTAAGGCCAGATTCTGATGCTGCGGGTGGCGGTATTTTTGAGCAGAGATTCCTTGCAGCTTTAGGTGTCTCTGGAGCTAATGAAAAGAAGTATGTGTCTATCCGGGAAGGCTGGATTAAACCTAACAGTAAGTTTCCTGATGGGCTGTTCATTATGTGGACAAAGGACAAGGTTCTTCATAGTAAGGAGGGCTGGCCTTTTAAGCATGGTGACTATCCATTTACTAAGTTCGATCATATCCCCACTGGTAGATTCTATGGTGAGTCTTCTATTGCTGACTTGATTCCCCTTCAAAAGGAATACAACAGAACTAGGAGTCAAATCATTGAGTCGAAGAACAGAATGTCGAAACCCCAACTCGTCGCTGTACGGGGATCTGTTGACCCTAAGCGTATTACTAGCGAGCCTGGTCTTGTTATTTTTTATACTCCTGGATTTGCACCTCCACAGCCACTCCCCTTACAAAACTTACCGGCCTACGTCCTTGACGAAGTGGAGCGTATTAAGTCTGACATGGACGACGTTAGTAGCCAGCATGATATTTCTCGTGGCTCGACTCCGCCGGGGGTAAGTGCTGCTACTGCTATCTCCTTCCTACAGGAGCAGGATGACAGCAAATTGCTGCTAACTGTAGCAAGTCTTGAAGAAGGTGTAGAGAAGATTGGTAAGCATTTCTTGAACCATGTAGCAGAATTTTGGCAGGCAGAGAGAATGGTTCAGGTTACTGGCGTTAATGGTCAGTGGGAAGCTTACAAGTTCTCTACAGAAAGCTTGAAGGGGAATACTAACTTTAAGATTGAAGCTGGCTCTGCTACTCCGGTGTCTCGGGCAGCGAAGCAAGCTTTCATTTTAGAATTAATGAAGAACGGCTATGTTCCGCCTGAGCAAGGGCTTAAGTACCTTGATATGTCCGAAACTGGGCGTATGTATGAGGAACTGCAACGGGATGCTCGTCAGGCTCAGCGTGAGAATATGAAGATGGCGGAAGGTCAGCAGGTTCTTGTTAATACTTTCGACATTGATTTGGCTCACGTTCAAGAGCATGAATCATATTGCAAGACTGAAGAGTATGAAACTGCTGATGAGCAGATTAAGGCGGGATTCCAAGAGCATTTAACCATGCATCGTCAAAAGTTAGCAATGATGCAGGGATTACAATTACCACCAGATGATCCTCAGTTAATTGCAATTGGTAGAGGTCAGCCTGTTCCTGCACAACAAGCTTTAATGCCAGGTGGTCAAAATGGTAGCCAGCCTCAGCTCCCTCCAGGCTCTCCTCAAGGAGCAGAAGGTGCCCTTCCAGTCGGATAAGCAAAGGAAGTATCTTTACGCTAATCACCCCGACATTGCAAAGCGTTGGAGTAAGGAGGAAAAGGGGCTTACAAAGGCGCAAATGAAAAAGGCGGCTAAACGGAGGATGAAGAAGAATGGCAAGAGCGCAGATCGGTAATGATCCAGGTGTAGCTGCAGTAGATAAAACTAACGAAACACTGTTAGCATCTGTAGTGTCTGTTGCAGCTAATAACTTTGTGGTTAGCGCCGCAGAATTCCGTAACTTTAGAGTTGGTCAGACTATTGACTTGCTTGTGGAAGCTACCGGCTCTGCTACGGGGGGCGCAGCGGGCAGGACTGTAGCAGCATTGGATTCAGCTACGAATACAGTGACGTATTCAGGTGCTGATATCGCTACACTTGATGATACCTTTGCAGCGTATCGTGCAGGAGCGTGGGAACCTGCAACACCTGTTGCTTCTGGTGGTGTGGTTAAAGACTTATACACTAACTTTAATGGTGGTACTAGTCTTGGTAGTGGTTTTGATTCCAACGTATATGGAAGCATTGACGCTATGAGAGCTAGACTTAAGGTTATCGCTGCTACAACTTATACTGATGTAGAGCTTGATAAGATGACCATGAATGATATGGTTTACGCTATTCGTCTTGCAGACGCACCTGGGAGCATTAAGTAATGGCAATTAAAGTAAGTCAAGATGTAATCAATGAAATTAAACGTCGAGGTATGAAAGCTAGTATGGAGGCCGCTAACTCCGGTAAAGAGTCAGCAGAGTTTGTTGAAGGTGCCAGACGTTTTTATGGCACCAAACCTGGCAGAACTAACCCTACTAATGAGGCTAACACTAGAAAGCGTTCACAAGAAACTAGAATTAGTGGCAGAGCCGTTGAGTCTGTAGGGGATAGGAGTTCGTCTAGGGGTAATACACCTAGAGGTGGGCGTGATCCTGACAGTCAAGTTAGGAAGACTAAACCTGTACCAATGCCTGAATCTGCCCCTGCTGCTGCTACTAGAAAGTCTGGTAGGGCAGCACCCTATGATCCTAAGAAGGGTGAGCCCCTTCCGGCTAGTAAGACATTAAAGAAGGTAACTGGTTGGTTTACTAGCGGTAATGCAAAGGCGAAGAAGGAAGAAGAAGCTAGACGAGCTAGGAACCCTTCTAAGCCTAAGCCTGTTAAAACTCGGGCTCAAATTGATGCGGAGAAGCGTACTAAGGAGAGGGTTAAGAAGTCTAGTTATGATCCACAATCAGCTAGAATGCGCGGACGGTAAGAAAGGGTGACATGTTAGTCAGAAAGTTCTTCCAGGGTCCATCTTTCTTGAGCTTCCAGCCTCTTATGTCTTTTGAGGCTAACCCCGATGAGTTGGGTGGCGGCTCAAGCGAGATGGATACAGAAGAAGATTATGAAGACGAGAGCCAGGGCCAGGAAACAGGGTACAGCTCATTCGTGCAGGAACTTCTTAAGGACGCCCCTCAAGAGCATGTGAAACTTTTGGAGCCGTACATTAGGAAGTTTGACGCAGGTGTGACGAGACGATTCCAGGACCTCAGCAACAAGTACAAGCACTACGATAATCTTGGTTGGGATGAAGATACTACTAGCCAGATGGCAGAAGTGTATCGAATTCTTAATGAAGAGCCTGAGAGAATGTATGAAGCTCTTAGGGAGGCGCTTGAAATTGAAGATGAGGAACAGAATTACTCGTCCTTCGGGAGTCAATCGGAAGAGGAATTCCAGGGGTTACCTATTGAAGTACAGCAGCAATTATCTCAACAGCAGCAGGTTCTTGAGGCTCTTGCTCAGTATGTCTTACAGGATCACACTAGTAAGACTGAGGCAATGGAAGACCAAGAGTACGAAGGTTACCTTGGCCTGTTAAAGCAGGAGTATGGTGACTTCGACGAAGAGTATGTTAATGGCTGTATTGCTAACGGAATGGACGGGGAAGCCGCCGTTAAACAATGGCAAGCCAAGGAGCAGGAGATTATTCAGCGTTTGTCTCAAGCTACTGGAAATCTCCCTCCTGCACTACTCTCATCTGCTGGTGGAGGGGCTGTTGCTCAACAGGAACCACAGAACCTTGGCTCGATTGACTCCCGAGATATTCGTAATTTAATTGCTAATGTTTTGACTCAGTCTAATCAGGCTAGTCAGTAAAGGAGTTAAAGTGGCTACAGCTACAATGACAACCCTTGATGCGATTCTCAAGGAAGTTTATGAGGGTCGTATTGAGGATCAGGTTTCTAGTGAGAACGTAGCACGTTCTCGAATTGAAAGGACCTCCGACGGAGTTGTTGAGACTGTTGGTGGCAAGTATGTTGACTTTCCTATTCACGTTACTCGCAACACCGGTATTGGCTGGCGTCGCGAACTCGAACTTCTGCCGGCCGCTGGTAATCAAGGTTATGCAGCCGTTCATGTCCCTCTTCAGTACGGATATGCAAGAGCCCGTATTACCGGGCAGGTGATGGAGCTTGCAGAAACTAATGCTCAGTCATTTGCTTCTGGTCTTGATGAAGAGATGACTCGTATTAAAGATGACATTGCAAAGGACGAGAACCGCATTACTTATGGTGACTCTACTGGACTGTTAGCAACCGTTACTGCTGACGGCGCCAACACTGTTACTGTAGACAACATTCAGTACCTTGAAATCGGAATGCGTATTGACATTCTTACGCGTTCTAACGGTGCAACTATTGCGCTTGCTCGTCTCATTACTGCTATTGATGAGTCTACAAATGTAGTGACATATGATGGTGCTAACGCTACAGCTTCTTCTACGGATGGTCTTTACCGTGAAGGAAACTACGTTGGTGGTACTGCTCGTGAGCCTTCTGGCTTTGGTAACATTGTCTCTGATACTGTCACTCTTCATGGTTTGACTGTAGCAGCTCAGCCTAAGTGGAAGGCTGTTATTCGTAATAACCCCGCTGGTGCTGGTACTCCTAGGGCTCTGTCTGAAGGTATTATGATTGAGCTTTGTGACGCTATTAGAACTAAGTCGGGTCAGCGTCCCACAGCTATTTTCTCTAGCTTTGGTGTTCGTCGTGCTTACTTCAACCTGCTTACTCAGCAGCGTCGTTACACTGACACTAAAGAGTACGCTGGCGGTTTCCAGGGTCTTCCGTTCAACTACGGTGCCAAGGAAATCCCTATGGTTGAAGACATTGACGCACCTCCGAACAAGGCTCGTTTCATTACTGAGAAGAAGATTAAGATCTTCCGCTCTCGTCCGTGGCATTGGGCGGATAAGGACGGAACTGTTCTTAAGTGGGTTCACGACTACGACGCGTGGGAGGGGCTCATGAAGTCCTACTACGAGTTTGGAACTCAGCAGCGTAATGCTCATGGTAGCTTGAACGACATTATCGAAGGTTAGTAGCTAAGTCCCTACAGGGAGTCGCACCCCCCGATCCAGAGGCGAGTCGGCTAACGGCTCCCTGTAGGGCTTTCTTTAAAGGGTGATAAAATGGCTTGGGATGAATTGCATCAGCCAGATGGAATGGTTAGGTTGGATGAGAGTACGCTAGTGGAACGTGATGTTTTGAACGTTGTCCAACAGATTATGGAGTACGATCAAAACCTCAAAGTTCAGTATTTAGAGAAGGCCGCAAAAACCGGAGATGCTCCTTGGAGAATTATAGAGAGGTGCAAAGATGGCGAATGGCGGGTTATTTTCTATACATGGCAAATGGATCAGAGAGTCATTGACCGCCTTAGGATGGCTGATTGTCATGCTGTTGATATTCTCTCTACTGTGGATTCTCATAATGCTTCTCTCAGGCAGCGGGAAGGACGTCGTTTCCAAGAGCGTTTGGGAGAAGCCCACGATCTCACAGTACATATCTTGAAATCTCCTAAGGGTCGTTATACTTTTAAAGACGAGCATAGTAATAAGCTAGTAACTGTAGATGATGACCCTAAGCCTAGCTGGAAGGCGGAAGAGTGTTCGTAAGTGAGATTCAAGATAGAGTCAAAAATATCTTTGGGGATATGGCTGGGATTCAGATTCAAGATCCAATGATTCTTGATTGGATCAATGACGGGCAAACTGATATTTGTCGTAAGGCTGAATGTTTAATGGGTGTATATGCAGTTAGTACTGTTGTAGGTACTAGTGCATATGCATATCCTGTTGATTTTATCAAGGAGCAGGTTGTTAAGCTTGATGGTTACAAGCTTGCTAGATTGACTCTTCCTAGTATTGATGTGCTTTTTCCTGATAGAGAGGTGGAGAATGTTCGAGGTAATCCTCTCTATTATTATCATTGGAATCGTAGCATTAACCTTTATCCCACTCCGGGGACAGCGGTAACAAATGGGCTTACACTCTGGTATATTCGTAATGCTGCTCAGTTAACTGGCTCTGCTCAGACTCCAGAGATTCCGGGTATTTATCATGAGGATCTTGTCGAGTATTGTCTTTACAGAGCATTGCAGCAGGATGAGCAATGGGTGCCCGCCAGAGAGAAAAAGATGGATTATGATAAACGTCTCATGGAAACTATTTACGATAGTCAGAATGAAGGTTCTCAATCGTATCCTGCTGTTCAACTTTGTGCGGGTGACTAATGCCTGGTGTAGGTGAAGCTACCATTCCTCTTAAACTCAATGGTGGGCTTAATTTAATGACGCCTCCATCAGAAATTGGAGATAATGAATTAACAGTATGTAATAATTTTTGGTATCCTAAAGGTGTTCTGACTAAGCGTCCTGGATTTTTCAAAGTTAACACCTCTGATATGTCTTCTAGTAGACTTGCTATTTTAGGGTATAATGCTCAAGAAGGCAAGTTTGTATACTCTGCTATGGGCGGCGCTGCTTTATGGCAGAGCCCTAGTGTTACACACCCTGCTGCAGTTTCTGGTACTGTTACTCAAAATGCCAGATGGATTCAGCATGTAAAGGGTATTCAATACATTGGTTTTGAAGGTAATATGGGTATTCGTAGATTAATTACTAATGTATTGGATGCTGCAGCTATTACAAATAGTCCAGGCTCTAGAGTACATGCTTGGCATAAAAACAGACTCTTCACTGATGTGCTTGGGGAGACTGGTAGGATCATGTGGTCAGATCCTCCAGGATTGGTTATTTCGGGGGCGTTAACTTGGAGTGCAGCTAATACTTGGGATGTTGGTGTTGAAGATAAGGAAGAGATTTCTGCTATTGTTTCTCTAGGAGACTTGTTAGTTATTTTCAAGCTTACAAGTACTTGGGTTTTATATGTTCAAGGCGATTCACCTGCGAATTGGGTGTTGAGAAAAATTAGTAATAGTGTAGGATGTGCGCCAAGCAATGGTGCAGAACCTTGGCACTCACATAATGGTGAAATTTATTTTATCTCTAAAACTGGGCTTTACAAAACTAATGGGCAAAGCTTTGTAAATCTCAGTGAAAATATATGGGAAGCTGAGAGCAATGTATATGTTATTGGTAGTGGCGGTTCTAGTGCTATGTGGAGAGTTACTAGATGGAATGATCATTTAATTATTGTAGGTAGTTGGGATACACAGGTAGCAGAGTTTGGTGTCGTAGGCTATACATATCTCTATAATCTTTTAACACATGCGTGGAGTAAATGGAGTTTCTTGGGTAGTGAGCGGGGCTTTGATGATGTATTTGTTAATTATGCGCCAGCTTCTGGTAGTACTACAGAAGTACTCGCTACCCTTGGAAATGATATTTATTACGCATCTGATCTCACTAGAGATAACTATGACTTTTTTCTTTCCGACTTTACTTTCAACACCTATGCTGATGGGTTCTTAGTCAATACTGTAGGAACTGGCTCTGCATATACCGCATCATTTGCATCGAAGAAATTTACTGTTGAACTTGATAAGTTTCTTCGGTTAAAATGGGCGGGGTTAGAGTACGTCTCTAGAGGTGACCCAGGTTTTCAATGGTCTACTGATGGTGTTTCTGGTCCAGTTTACACACCTGGTTATGCTTATCCTTCTATTAAAGGGTACAAGATTCCAGGTCCGGGTAGATGCCGGGCGTTTTATTTAGAGGGGAGCCACGCTTTAACCAGCCCTTATGAGTTCTATAGAGGTAACTTACATCTGACTGGTAAGGTGCCCTTAGTAGCTTCTGGGACACCGTAATGCAGGAGCTAAGTCTTAATCCCGCACTAATTAGCGCTACTATAGAAGAGCTACTCAGCCATCTCCAATTGAATTATAACAAACTACAGGATCATATTAATAGTCGATTATATGATTCAGATTGGGTAGAGCCTACTCTCGTAAATAGCTGGGTAAGTTATGACAGTACTTATGGGCCCCCTGGTTACCGTAAAATAGCTGGTATGGTTTATCTAAAGGGGCTCATTAAGAGCGGTACATTAAGTACTGTAATATTCACTTTACCTGTAGGTTTTAGGCCAAGTGCGAGTGTGACTCCAAGTCGTTATTTTTTAGCTTCAGGCAATGGTGGAATAACTTATGTAGAAATTAATGGTGTTAACGGGGAAGTTAGTTTGGACCCCGGTGATGCTACATGGACCAACTTAAACGGTATTGTTTTCCCGGCAGAAAGCTAGGAGTATAATGGCTGATCCAATGGAAGAAGTCAGAAAAAGAATGCAAGGGATGCTAGACTCTCGTAGTAAAGTAGGAGAGTTATCCAGGGGTAAGAATATGTATCTTGGAGGCAATGCTGCACAATCAGGTCCTGGTGGTCCTGATATGGGTCGTCCTCCTTTAAGTCCACAGATGGCTGCTGCACAGCAAAGTATTGCTGGCGCAAATGCAGCACAATCTGCAATGAATCTTAGAAATCAACAAGCTGCCCCTCAAGCGCAAGTTCCTCAAGCTGCTGCTCAAGCAGTTATGAATAAGACTGGGAATGTTTTACCTCAAGCTGCTGAGCATGGACAAGCTACAGCTTTGGCAGCAAGAAGTAAAACTAAAGCCCTTACTAATAGAAAAGCTTCTGGCTTAGCAAAGGCTGCGTTGCAGGCAGCAGCGCAAAGGAAGATGAATCGGAGTAGGTAATGGCTGATTTCGTTTCTACTGCTTTAGCTAAAAACACTACGCCAGCAGTAGCACCTAAGCCTGTTGCACCTGCGCATGACCCTATTTATGAGAACGCTGTTAATACTATCAATAAGAATTTAGCCGGTTTGGGATATAGTCGTGACACTAGTCTTCGTAGAACTGACGAAGATTATACTAAGGGTGTAGATACCGCTAAATCTCAAAACGAAAGTAACATTAATACACTGGTAAATAGGATGGCTAACCAGGGTGGTAGCTATTCAGGTGTTCATGTTACAGAACAAGGTAAAGTAGCTAAGGCTTTACAGGATACAATGGGTGAACTCAGTTTAGGTAAGGCCCGTAATATCGAAGATATTCAATCTGACTATGCAGTTAAATCAGCAGAGCAGCAATCTATGTTAGGTCAAGCTGAAGTAGAGAGATCTGGTAGAGAGACAGAACGTCAGAAGGAAATTGCTTTTAATGAGGCTCAAGCAGTAGCAACTAAAACTGCTGGTGATGCACAACGACAGTGGATGGACGAATTAACTACTAGACTTACTGCATTAGCTCAACCTCAGCCTGGTCCTACAGGACAGCTTCAACCACCTCCGCCTGCTCAAGCTATTGTTCAACAGGCTATTGCTGCCGTCCCTCCACCCCAAATTCCTGTAGCTCCGCCTAATATGATCCGTAATCTCCAAGATGAGTTAAGGCATCAAGGGTTAGATCCTGGACCCACAGATGGTGCTGTTGGTCCACGTACTCTTACTGCCTACAATAAATGGCGCTCCTACTTAGGTCTTGCACCTGTAGGGAGAATTACTATGGATGATGTTAATTTACTGTCTAGTACCGTGGGTATTGATCCTTCATTGGCTGGTATGAATATGGGCGGTACGTATAAGACTATGTCAGGGCAGCAGGCATAATGGCTACTCCTGTGCAGTTACCTGATATTATGGGGCTTGTTAAAAGCTCAGTTCCTACTGGCACTAATCCTGCTGATACTCAGTTAGCTACAGATCAACTGGCAATGGACATTGTACCTCAACAGCAGTCCATTACTAGTACTATCAATACTATCAACCAATATCTAGAGCGTGACGTAAATACACAGCAGCAGTACGGACAAATTGCGGATCAGAAGATTGCTGATGTTGGTAGTCAATTAGCTCAGAAGCTTCAAACAAATGTGGGAGCTATTGGCGGTATTTACGATAAGGGTGTACAGCAGGTTGGTGCAGGTTACGATGAAGCTTCTAAGACTCTACAGGGTATTGGTGATTATTCTGTAAGTCAGATTACTGGAAGGGCTGCTGGTTTAGGGCAGCAACAGGCTTTAACTCGGGACACTCAATTTGGAACAGACCCTCTTTCTAGGCTTCAAGCTGGTTTAGCTACAATGCAAGGACGAGCAGCCTCTAGTAAAGCTGGCGCTACCAGTGAACTTGCATCGTTAGGTACTGCATTAAAGGGTATTGCACAGAAGACTGTAGGGGACTCTGAACGGGACTACGCACAGAAGCGTACTGATGTAGCAACTCAAGTTCTTAAGGTTATTGGTCAGCTTCAACTCAAGGCTGGCGAAGGTATTATGGATCAGCTTCAAAGGTTCTCTGCTCTTGCTAGTACTGCTGGCCCTGCATTCAGAACACTCCTTAGTCAAGCTACTTCAGCTAGGACAAAGGCTGAACGAGAGCAAGCTATGGATCTGATTAACATGCAGTTGAAGCTTGAAGATCAGGCTATGGCTCGTGAAAAGCATACTGCTGCTATGAGCAAGTCATATGAAGAAGAAGACCCGAATTCCCTTGATAACCAGCTTAAGAGAATTAACATTGCTAAGGGTGAGCGAGAGCTTGGTCGTGGTGAGTATATCTCTGAATCTGAAGGTAATCAGAACCTGTTGAACTACTTGAACTCTGTAGTTCGGGTGGATCGTGAGTCACCTGGTATTTCTGGTACTGCTCACAAGGGTATTCAAAACTTCATTCAGACGTATTTACCTGAGGCTCAGATGAGTGGGATGTACAATACCTCTGACCCTGCCAGGATTCTTGCTACTATTGCACAGAACAATATTGATCCTAAGACAGGATTAGTAAATCTCCCTGTTACGCCTGGCTCTCAGTATAAGCAGCAGGATTATCAGGTTGATCTTCAGACTCTTATTGATGCTCTTACTGCTAGGTTCGGTAACGTTGGTACTTCGGCTAAGATTGGCGCCAAAATCTAATGCCTATGGATCTTAACCAGCTCATCGAAAATACTAAGGCACGTCAACTCCAGCAGCAGGTATCTAAACAAAAAATAAAGATAAAGGCTCAAGGAGGGAAGGTCAAGAAGGGTGGGCCTTCTGTACTGTCACGTATTTTTGATGTTATCAGTAGACCGTTATATGGTATTTCAGAAGGCATGGCTAGAGCTTCCGAACACGCTGGACCTAAGAATCCTAGAAAAGGTAAGAGTGTTGGAACTGATATTCTAAAAGGTATTGCTGGGGGACTTGCTGGTAAAGATAAGACTGACATGGGTGAAACTTTGATGCGTGCATCGGAGGCTAATCCTGGCACTCTTTTATCTAAACCGATTCGTGAGAACAAGGGGAATCTTCGTACTATTGCAGGGCTTGGTCTTAATATCGGATTAGATCCTTTGACATACGTAGGTGCTGGTGTAGTTAAGTCTGCTGGTAAAGGTGCTGCTAAGGCTGCTGGCCTTAAAGCTGTTAGTGAGCATATGGCATCTGAGGCTGTGCAAACAGCAGCTAATAAAACAGCTAGTATGGCTGTTGCTAAGAAGTCAGCAGAGTTAGCAGAGTCTGGTGGTAGAGGTCTTAAGGGCTCTGAAAAGCAGGCTTTGTTTGAGAAGGCGAAGAAGGAAGCTTTTGTAAAAGAGGGTAAGCCTGTATTCAAAGAGGTCTATGAAAAGAGCTTGACTGACGCACCTGGTAAAGTTCAGTTGAAGTTTATGGGCAAGAAGATTGCTGAGACTGAAAAGGGTTATGCAGCAATAGCTAAAGGTGGAGAGAAATTAGGGAAGACTAAGTTCGGCACTTCATTTAATGAGAAGTTCCGTACCGCACACCTACTGCCAGAAGATACTAAGCGTATCAGTCGTCAGATTGCACAAGCAGGTGTGAAGGGCGCTGAGCAAAAAGCAGCGAATACTCGTGCTTTCTTTAAGGACTTAACGCCTGAGGAGAAGCGAGCAGTCTCTCACGCTATTGAAGAAGGGGACGTTAACCTTACTAAGGCTGAGAGGGAATTCCTACAGCAGGGCGCTCCTAAGGCCCCCAAGAGTAGGGCACCTGCTGGCCCTGGCGTACCTACTCAAGCTCTCAAGAACGTAGAAGTTGTGCAGAGTCGTAGAGCAGAGCTTGGCAAGATGATTGAGCAGGGGGATGATTATACTTCTGTAGCTGCTTTCAAAGAACTTCAAGAGTTACAGAAGTCTACCCCTCCATCTGTGTGGGCTGAGTCAACTAGATTAGAGAAAGAGGCTTACGAGGCTGGCCGTAGAATTCCTAAGGATGCACCAGAAGCTAAGTTTACCCCAGAAGAAGTTGCACCTTTTACTGAAGCAGATATGGTACGTCCTCCGGCAGCACCTAAGACTGGTACTCCAGCAGCAAATATTATTGGGCGTATGCCAGAGCAGATAAAGGCTGATACTGCGGCAGTTAAGAGCGCTCAGTCTGCTGGGCTTAAATTTAAGAAAGTTGAAGTTGGTAAGAAGAAGTTTGAGTGGCACGTTACTGCAGCAGATGGTAAACCTTTAGGGCAATTTAAGACTCGGCACGAAGCTAATCTTGCAGCTATTGAGCATTCTAAGACTGCTGCGCCTCAAACCCCTCCGCACACTCCCAAGAATTATGGGCCAGAGTTTGAGAAACTTCAGATTGAAAAAGAAAACTTAATGCATCGAGGCAGTTTGCATGGAGAGACGCCCGAAGCTGCAAAGAGATTAGATGAAATTATTAGAGCACAAGATAAGATTCGTGGCACTCATACCCCATTGGAGTCTGCGCCATTAGAGACACCTAAACCTGTAGGTCTTTCTCCAGAGCAGCAAGCATTAGCAGATGCTAAGGAACAGCTTGCAGCTTTTAAGCGTGGTGAAGTTAAGTACGAACGAGGTACATTAACAACTAAAGAGGGGGAAGTAATTAAAGGGGCTACACACCCCCAGGTAGCTGTGGAACGAGCTGAGGCGGAAATATTTGCAACACCTGAATACAAAGCTAAGTATAAAGAAACTGAAAATCTGGATAACGAGTTTTATAAGTATGAAGGTGACAGGCGTAGTCTTGAAGCTGAAGTTAAACAGCATGAGCATTCGCTTGAAGCAGTACGTAAAACAAAGGCGGAAGTTAAGACTAGTGCAATTGCACCTACTGCGCCTAGGATTGATAAGGTAGCAGAGGGTACTATTATCAATAGATCCTTTAAAGCCAGGCAACTTAAGCCTGGGGACCGTATTAAGTTCAAGGGTCAATGGCATTTAGTAGATGAGATTGAAAAGACTGGGGATAAGCTTCGAGTACATCTTGAAGGTACTAAACTTAATCTTGATCCAGACATGAATCTTGGCGGGTCAGTCGCCAGGTACGGCGAAGTTAAGACTGTAGTAAAAGACGTGCCAATTGAGACTACTCGTAATAAGAATATGTATGCCAAGAATATTAAGCCTGGCGATCGTATTCTTATGAAGGATGGATGGAAGCTTGTAGATGAAGTTAATGCTACAGGTGGCTATCCTGATCTTAACCTTTTAAAGTCTGTTGATTCTTCTGGTAAAACAGTATGGCATATTCGTAGTGGTGATGAGTGGGTACAGTCTTACGCCACAAAGGCTGAGGCTGAAGAAGTGATGAAGACGCTTGCAAAGAAGCAAACTGAGCTTAAGTTTGCTGATGGCAAGACATTTGATATTGATGAGGATCATGTAGGTTTAGGTATTTCACGTCCGCTTGATAGGCCCGTCAGTCGTTATGTTGCGCATGTAGACCCTCCGGGTAGAACCGGCTATAAAGCTAGTTATTCTGTTGAACCTGAGATGCTGGGTAAGAACATTGAGGATGGGTTTAAGTTCACTGTCAAGGGCCCACATTACGCAGACGGCGCTTGGGATATTACTCGTGACCCTGCACACATTGCAGTTGCATTAGATGACGCTTTTAAGCATACAGGTTATGCGCCATATAAAGAGGCAGCAGACGCAGCACGTAAAGAGGCGGCAGAAGAGGCAACTAAGAGATTAAGCGCAGCTAAGAAAGAACTTGCTGAAACTGCCAAGAAGCAGAAGGCTGCTGCTACTCGCAAAGAAGCTCTTGAGAAGGAACTCAAGGAAGAAAAGGATCGGGTTCTTAAAGAGGCCCACGACACTGTAGAGAAAGCTAAGACTGCTAAAATCGAGGGTGCCAGTCGTACCTCTCTTAACCGTCTTATGGAAAAGATGCAAGCTAAGAAGGCACCTATAGAAATCCCTGTGCCAAAGGCTGCTGAAGTTCCTGTACCTAAGTCAGCACCTAAGGCTCCTCCTACACCTAAGGTTCCGCCTGCTGTACCAGAGGCGGCAGCAGATGATTTAGCAGACTTCTTTAATATTGGCGCACCTACTAAGCCTGGTGCAGTAACACCAAAACCCGCAGCGGCTGTGTCTACTCCTGCAGCGGCGGTAGCTCCTGCTGTAGAAGACACTAAGCCTGTTCTACAAAATATTGCTAATGCTCTCAAGGCACAGACTGAGCGGGTACCACAGGCTGCTGATGAATTTGTTAAGCCTTCAATGGAAAAGGCTCTCTCTCATCCTGAGCATGTCTACAGGTCTTCATTACATGGTATCCCTAGCTCTAAGGGTACGGACCTTGGAACTTATGTAGACAGGGCTCGTCAAGAATTCCGTGAGATGGGTGAGCTTGAAGCCTCTATGGGCTTGTTCAAAGACATGGTTGACTCCAAGGGTAACGTCCTTATGAAGGCCGAAGATTGGCTTAAGGACAACTATGTCTACCACCATTACAAGGGTGGGGATGAAAAGGCTAGAGGTGCGTTCAAAGCTAAGCGTCGTAAGATCCTTGGATCTGATTCACCTACCTTCACTAAAGAACGTAAATACGCTTCACTCAAGGCGGCCAAGGCAGCAGGACTCAAACCTGTAGAAGAGATTGATGACATTCTTGGTATCCGTATCGGTAAGCACTATGCTGCTATGGCTCGTAAGAAGTTCGTCAATGAAACTGCTGCTATGTATGGTCTTAAAGTTACAGATGCAGCAACAAAGACGATTGCCAAAGAAAACAATATGCGCACCGTTAAAGGTGTACCTGGTATGAAGGGCGTATACTTCCCTGAGAAGATAGCTAAGTCATTAGAAGCAACAGAAGAGTTATGGAATAATAAAGAAGCAACTAAGAAGTTCTTCCAACTCTTTGACAAGGCACAAGGGCATTGGAAGTTTGCAGCTACTGGACTGAACCCCGGTCATCATACAAGAAACATGGTGGGTGACATATGGAATAACTACTTAGACGGTGTAGTTGATCCTCGTCGTTACGGTTTGTCTGGTAGAATTATGGCTTCCAAAAACAGGCAAGCTATCCGTACTCAGGTTGGCGAAATCACTATCTCTGGAGAAGAACTTTTACAGCAGAACTTTAGATCAGGTGCTGCACCGGGATTCTTCTCCTCTGAATTTGGTGTAGACTTAAACGCCCTCAAGCCTAGTACTGCAAAGCGTAAGATCATTGAAATGGGTGAGAAGCGTGAGGAGTACATGCGGCTCGCTCATTTCATTGATGCTTTGAAGAAAGAGGGCAAGGGCATCAAGAAGTCTTGGAGTCCTGAGAGACAAGCAAAAGCTTTAGATGATGCTGCTAACAGGGCTGCTGAGAGAGTACGTAAATGGAACATTGACTATGGTGACTTAACAGAGTTCGAGTCTAAGGTAATGAAGCGGGCAATGCCGTTCTACACCTGGACTCGTAAGAACTTGCCTCTACAAATTGAAGCTTTAGCTATGCGGCCTGGTAGAGTTGCTGCTATTCCTAAGGCTCAGTCTGCTGTGCAACGATTCTTAGGTACTGAAGAAGACTACAATGAGTTTGGTGACGGTGTTCTACCCAAGTGGCTTAAAGAGATGGCCCCGATTAGATTGTCTGAAGAGAATGAAGAGGGAAAGAGTTGGGTAGGTGTACCTGCACTTCCCTTCCAGGACATTAGTAAGTTTGTGGAAGGGGGGAAGCGGGGTATCCTACAGTCAGTCATGTCTCAGTTAACACCTGGGATGAGAATTCCTATTGAGCAGACTACTGGTCAAACTCTGTTCTCCGGTGCCCCTATTAGAAGTGATACTGAGTACTTCTCTCAGCAGGTACCTCTTGCTAGAATTGGTCAACAATTGATTAAGAGTGGTGAGGGTATCGGTGGACGAGGGCTTACTAGAGACAAGCTGATTAACTACATAACTGGTGCTGGCGCACATGAGATTGGGCCTAAGCAAGTGGCATCTGAATTGCGTAGGCAGCAGGACCCGTTACAAAATCAAATCCGTGATATAAGGGCTAAGGCCAAGAAGAAAGTACTGGGTAGATAATGCAAGTAACCGACATTCAGACTAGACTTAATCGTTGGGGCTTTCCCTGTGGAAAGGCCGATGGTGTATTAGGTCCAGCAACAAAAGCGGCAGTAGTTAAGTTCCAATACGCATGTAATCTCGGACCGCACTTAACTGTAGATGGAGTACCAGGAGAGCGGACTCAGGCTGCGCTCGCTAACTTACCGCACCTGTCGGAGAACTTCGTAGTCGATGAACTTCGTTCGCATGGTGATGGTACTTGCTACGTTCGCAGAGAATTACTTGTAGGACTTGAGAAGCTTCGTGACGCTCTCAATATGCCTATCCATATCATTAGTGCCTACAGAGATCCTGCTCATAATGCGAGGGTGGGTGGGGCAGAGCTATCCATGCACAAGTTTGGATTAGCTGCCGATATTCCTGGTATTTGTGGATATCGTAAGGTAGCTGGACTACAAATCTTTTCTGGCATTGGACATAGAAATGGCGCTATCTCCCATGTAGACATGAGACATAACGCCGGTAGTAATAACAAGACTCCGCAAGCCTCGCCTATTATCCCTGTAATTTGGGCGTATTAATCTGGGGGATTTGTGACAGATGATAACCCGTTCATAAGCGATAAGTTAATGCTTATTGTAGTAATTGTTATTTGCTTTGTATGGGCATTGTCTATGACAGCTACATTCGTTAGTGATAAGTCACCCCCTGAAGGCATCAATATTGCATTTGGTGCAGTAACAGGTTACCTCTTTAATAAGCAAATCAGAAGGGATACATGATGCCTTGGGAGGGGAAAGAAAGAAGAGATCCCGAGACTACATCGGGCAGGGTTACTGGGGATGTTGTAAGTCATACGATTACTGGGAGAGAGGAACGTAAGCTGCGTAGAAGATATCGCTGGAATGTATTTCTTGATCAGCTATTTGAGAAGAGATACATCTTAGCGATCATTACTATGACGCAGTTCATGTTGTTAGGCTTGATGGCTTACGGCATTACTAACACCAACAACAAAGCTGCTACAGGAATCGCTGAAACCA
>WUUC01131722.1_pt1 | contig 40992 bp, 42 predicted proteins | sample 6278441 | NCBI WGS metagenome assembly WUUC01 (sample SAMN13675441, study PRJNA597444) | soil metagenome | isolation source: soil | place: USA: Washington | collected 2017-10
GCCGCTACCAGGCGCTGCGCCACGTCGACGAGGCGCCGCAGCTGCCGACCGGGTACGCGGGGATGATCGTGCTGGCCTGGTTCCCGCCGCTGTGGCGGCGGGTGATGGACCCGCGCCTGGTTGACCACTTCGAAGGCGACCTCAGCCGCGCCAACATCCAGCCCGGCAAGCGCCGCAAGCTGGAAGCGCGTTACGGGGCGGGTGCGGGGGCGGCGGCATGAGCGCCTACCGCTGCCCCGGCTGCGGCTACGTCTACGACGAGGGCGCCGGGCACGCCCGCGAGGGCTTCCCGCCCGGGACCCTGTGGAGCGCGGTGCCCGACGACTGGGCCTGCCCAGACTGCGGCGTCCGCGACAAGGTCGACTTCGAGCCGGTCGAGGACGACGTTTGACCGCTGCCGGTGCGACGATGGGGGCGATGACGAGGACGCGTACCCCATACGCGGAGGCCGCGCGCGAGCTGCTGCGCCAGACCCTGTTCGACGCCGCTCGCGACGAACTCCAGCAGCGCCCCTGGTCGGAGGTGACGATGGCCGACATCGCCAGCGCCGCCGGGGTCAGCCGCCAGACCCTCTACAAGGAGTTCGGCAACCGCAGCGAGTTCGGGCTCGCCTTCGTGATCAACGTCGGCGAGCGCTTTCTCGACGAAGTCGACGAGGCGGTGATCGCCAACGTCGGCGACCCCCGCGCCGCGGTTGCCGCCGCGCTCGAGCTCTTCCTCACCACCGCCGGCGAGGACCCGCTGATCAAGCTGCTGCTCTCCGACGACGGCACCGGCGGCATGCTGCCCTTCGTCACCACCCAGGGGATGCCGGTCGTCCAGTGGGCGACCGCGCGCCTGGCGACGACGATCGAGGCCGGCTGGCCGCAGGCGCCGAAGGCCGACGTCCGGCTGCTCTCCGAAGCCCTGGTCCGGCTCGCGATCAGCTACATCACCGCGCCCAGTGAGGCGCCCGAGTCGATCGCCTCCTCGGTCGCCGAGCTGCTCGGCCCCTTCATCGACAAGGCGCTCGGCGGCGGCGCCTAGCCCGGTTGCGCCGCTAGGAAGCGGGCGCGTCGAACAGCTCGCCGGCGGCAATCCGCGCCGCCATGTCTTTCGATTCCTCGCGGTAGATGCGCCCGTCCTCGAACTCGATCACCGGGTATTTCGGTTGCCCGGAGAGCTCCTTCACGCCGGAGCGGTTGAAGAGCGATTCCTTCTTCAGTTCGTACTCGACGTTGGCGTCGTCGAGCGCTTTGCGCACGACCCAGCAGGGGTGGGCATTGATCTTGAGGAAGGCGGCGCTGCAGACGTGGAGCTTGACGGCCATGCGCCCACCCTAACCCGTACCGGCTCGCCCGGGGCGGGGCGGGGTCAAGGTCCGCCTCGCCCCGAGATCCAGTTCTCGCCGCGGTAGGGCGGCATCAGCAGCACCAGCCCCAGGAGCACCCCGGTCGCGCCCGCGTAGAGGAAGAGCCCTTCCACGCCTTCGTGTTCGCCGGTCACGTTCTCACCGATCGCGAGGATCGAGAAGGTGAAGACGGAGAGGGCGAGGCCGCTGAGCAGGAACGGCTTCCTGCGCTGCGGCATGAACTCCCGCGTCGCCAGGCTGACGACCATCAGCACGAAGATCGCCAGCTCGAGGATGCCGAGGATCGTCCAGGCGGCGTCGATGCCGGGGATCGTGTCGAGGAAGGTGCCGGCGAACTGTTTTTCGATTCCGGCAGGGGCGCCGATCCCGTCGAGGATCTTCTCCTTGCCGCCGTAGAAGAAGAGCACGCCGACGAGGAAGTAGATGCCGGCGAGGAGGAGCGCGTAAACGACCCCGTCCTCCCAGCGCATCCGTTTGCCGCCGCCGCGGCTCCGCTCGGGCTGATTCATGGTCTCGCCTCCGGTAAAGCGTCGTTTGACTATTCGGGACTAGACTCGCGAATATCTCACCGCCGTGGTTCAAATGCCAGCCGGTCGACGCGAGTTTCTTCGAGACCGCGCCGATGCGCCTGCGCGGCAAGTTCTCGATCCCGCGCCCGGCCGCCGAGGTCTGGGCCGAGCTGACCGCGGACGACCCGCTCGCCTGGTGCCGGATCCTGCAGGCCGTCACCTGGACCTCGCCGCGCCCCTTCGGCGCCGGCACCACCCGCGAGGCCCGCGCCCTCGGCGGCGCCAACGTCCTCAAAGAGGAGTTCTTCCGCTGGGAGGAGGGCCACCGCAAGTCCTTCACCGTGCTCGAATCGACCAGCCCGATGTTCCGCCGCTTCGCCGAGGACTACCTGGTCGAGCCGACCGGCGAGACCTCCTGCCGCTTCGTCTGGACGATCGCCGCCGATCCCAAACCGGCGGCCCGCCTGACGACCCCCGGCAACAAGCTGATCCTGAAGACCCTCTTCACCGACACGGCAAAGCACTACGGCCTCCGCGGCTGAGGCAGGCCGATGCGAACTCCGATCGGCAGATTCAGCCGCTTCTCCGTCGTCCTGATCGTGCTCGTCGTCGCCACGATCGTGGCGGGCATGATCGTGCCCGGCCGCACCGGAACGCTCATCCAGGCGGTGGGATGGCTCGCCCTCGCCCTCTGCATCATCTCGGTGGCGGTCGGCGTCCTTCGTTCACGCCTACCGGACGAATACGAAGGCGAATACCGCCGTCCGCACTGAGCGAAGCCTTCTGGCAGGCCGTTGTAGCTGCTAAGTTGCACCTATGACGCTACATCAGCCCGAGAGCGAAGTGGGGGTCCGTGAGCTCCATGATCGCCTCAGCGAGTACCTGGAGCGAGTAGAGGGGGGCGGTGAGATCGTCGTCACCCGGCGCGGGCGACCGGTGGCTCGCCTCAGCGGGCTCGGCGAGCGGCCACTCGATGCACTCGCGCGCCGTGGGCTGGTGCGGATGCCGCAGGGCGAGCGCGCACCTCGGTCGGTGCGAGTCGAGGGCACTGGGTCAGTTTCCGACCTCGTCTCCGATCAGCGGTCCTGATCTTCTACTTCGACACCTCGGCCTTGGTCAAGCTCGTGGTCGTCGAGGATGGGTCAGAGCTGGCGGCCGAGCTTTGGGGCAGTGCCTATCCGGCGGCATCGAGCATCCTCGCCTATCCAGAGGGCCGGGCGGCTCTCGCGGCTGCCCGCCGACTGGATCGGCTCGGGGTGGATGAGCACCGTGAAGCGCTCGCGGACTTTGAGGCGTTGCACGCGGATCTCGCAACGGTCGGCGTCGATCAAAAGCTTGCGTTTCGCGCCGGCGAGTACGCGGAAGAGCTGGGCCTGCGCGGTTACGACTCGGTCCATCTGGCGACCGCCCTCGAACTGGGGGATGAGGAAGTCGTCGTGGTGACCTGGGACCGGGATCTCGCGCAGGCGACAGAACGGGTTGGCCTGGGTGTCGCCGGTCACGGAGGGGACTCGTCTTAGCGCCCCGGATACAGAAAGCCCCCGGCAAGCGGGGGCTTTCTCATGCGGCTGAATGGAGTCGAACCCTAGCCTCCGGTGGCTATTTGGCTCCCTAGAGCGGATTCCATAGCCTGGGTGACCCTCGGTGACCCCGCGTATCCCCGGGCGGTATGGGGAGATTGTGGGGAATGCCATGTCCGTCTGGCGTCGCGACCTCGCCGGATTCACCAAGCCCCTGGGCTGCAACGGGCCGCGAGATTCCGGTGCAGGTGCGGCGCCGGCGGGCGCGTTGCGAGTGGTCGGGACATCAACTTTGTGCTCCCGCTTCACGGGAAGCCCCTATGCGACCGTGGGTGGTCCCACCAGTCGATCGCGACGTGTTGATGCTGGGTCGGTCCATGAGGGAGAGAAAGCGGGCGGCAAAAGCGGTCGGGGACGACCGTGCCAATAGCTCCCCAGAGGCGGGAACGCCGGGGTTGGAGCGCAGCAAAAAGTCGGCGAGCCCGCCCGGCCTGTCGGCATAGCGGCCTCGGTCCGTGGTGTACTCGAGCATGCCAATTCGATCGGGTCGATCCGGGACGGCCACGAGCATCCCGCACCGCATCGCCTCCAACGGAGTGATTCCGAGGGTCTCGTAACTCGAGGGAAAGCCGAAGATCGCCTTGGTAGCAGCAGCCCTGAGGTTGACGACGAGCTGGTCATGGTCCCAGCGCGGAACCACCTGCATCGTTCCACGGGGCAGTGAAGCGATCGAGCTCCGCAGGGTCAGGCGGGCTTGCTCTTCGCTGGCATCCCCAGCTGCCACGAAAAGAGCAATTCGTCCCTCGGAGATGTGCTGCGAGAGTGACTCGACGGCACCGCCGATGTCCTTAAAGCCGTCGAGCCGAGCAGCGGCGATGAGAAGCTTGGTCTCGGATCCGCCGCTCAACCAGCGGTGGAGGGAGCGGGATGGTTGCAGGCACCGAGGAGGCGCCACTTCGATCGGCGCCGGCACCATGTGACAACGGGTGGGCGGAACGCCGCGCGCCACCAGACGGTCGCGCTGCGCACTCGACAGCTCCACGCACAGCGAACTCTGCGACCGCCGCAACCAGGCGATTCCTCGACGCTGAAACACGGAAAGCGCCTTCAGCTTCTCAAGTCCGCCGCCGAAGGCGGACAGAGCATAGGGCTGTCCCATCTGCCGAACGACGTCATCGACGAATGGAGCGTGGTGAGTGATGGCGCAGCGCGCTTCGGGCGGGGTCAGGGCCACGGTTGCGCTCGACTGATGGTAGAAAATCAGATCATCGATATCACCGCATAAGTGTTCGGCGGCTCCCTTGAACATGCTGGTAACCGAGCGGAGATCTTGCAGATAGGAGAAGCCAAGGCAGAAACTCGGTTTTCCCAGCAGATCCTCGTACCGGACATAGAGCCGATCACGGGGAGTCCGCTCGTACGTCGCAAGAGCGACCTGGACACCGGCGGTCTCCAGAGCGGGCACGAGGGCTTGGACGAAGCCGGCCACCCCGACGGGGTGCCCCTCTTCACGAATGCGCGGGACGAACCGGCGGTTCAGCATTACCAGAAGACGCATGGTTTCTTCGCCCTCGAACTCTGCGCTATGAATAGAGCACTGCGGCAGTGCGAACGTCGGGTACGAGAACCCTTCGATTGGCGAGGATCTCCACGGGAAAGGCGACTTGGAGTGAGTCCAGCTCTGGGAGGCTACGAGGCGAGACGAGGTCTGCGAGGTGACGGGTGTTAAGAACTGCTTGGCTCGAATCGGCCAACACACCTGCCGCTGCAAGCGTTCCAAACGTATAGAACCCTTGGCACAGCACCACACGATGGCTGCGGTCGAATGGATTGCGAAAGCGACCGAAATAGCCTGCGTCGCGTGAGGGTCTGCCATCCTCACTGGCCAACCGGAACTGAGGGCCATCGCCAAGGCGCATTTGCTCGCCGACCAGATCGAAGCACAATGGAACCTCGAGCGCACGCATGAGGTCGCGGGTTACATGATTGTTCATTGGACCGCCAAGGACGACGAGGTTCGACGACAGGACGTCCGGAGTGATCGTGCTCGATGAGTGCCTGACGATGCGGGCTCTGGGTAGCGCTCGCGACAGGAACATCGCCAGCTCCATCAAGGCGTCCCGATCCTCCAAGCCGTCGATGAAGAGGTAGTTCTCCGCGTCGGTGTTGGCGAATCGGCTCATCTCGGGCTCGGGCGCGCAGATGACGTGGACCTCACGGCAGTCGGGGTCAAACCAGAAGCACCGTTCGCGAGGCTCGTGGGCGGTTGATCCATTTCGAAACAGCTCTTCGATCAGGCCCTGGAGCGACGAGAAGACGTGGTCTCGAAGCGAGTCGATGTCGGTGTATGCGCCAACGATGAAATCCGCGACATCCCGCGGCACTTCGTCGACGGATTCTCCGCAGTAGGTGAAAAGAAGAGGTCGGCGCATGCCATGGGCGTAGCCGAGCTCGTAAAAGACGTTGGGAGAGAGGCCGGATCCATCGATCAGGACGATGTCGGCCATTGCGAGCTGACTCCGTACCTGCAACGGGAGTAGGCGGCCGATCCGCCTGTCCTCGAAAACGGGATCTACGTGGACCTCCAAGTCGGGCCAGCGCTGGGAGATGGTCGCATTGACGTTTGAGACAGCGTCGGTAACGGCCTGTCGGAAGCCTGCCACGCCGGTCGGGTGGTCGTCGTCGCTGAAGCTATGTCCCACGAAAAGGCGCAGATGCATGCCGTTCACTCCCTTGAGGTGATGAACCCGCGGAACAGTGAGAGAGGCGTGGCCTTCCCGTTGCGGAAGAGGCATCCGCTGGGAACGTCGCAGCGCACCAACTCACCGGCGGCGACATACGCTCCGACTCCTATCTGGATTCCTCCGATCAGGAGGGCGTTCTCGCCGACCACGGCCCCCTCGCCGATCACGGGGGAAGGGACGGGGGCCGAGTTCCAGTGGTCTATCGGCTCCGGGCGTCGGTAGCTGTGTGCCACGATCCCCATGAACGTGACGTCGTCCTCGATGTGGGTCCAGTTTGCGATGGAACCCGAGAGAAGACAGCGCTGGCCTGCACTGACGTCCTCGTAGATGCGACATCCGTAGAGGACTTTGGTATTTGCGCCGATCACGCTCCCTCGTCCGACGAGACAGTAGTCGTCGATAGCCACGCCGTCCTCGAGCGTTGCCCCCCCCGCAATGACAGCGTGGTGGCCAATCGACACGTCCTCACCTATCTCAACCGGCTCGTTGGGGTGCGCATCGATGACCGTGAAGGCACCGACCCTGAAGCCGAGCGTCTGTCGCGACGAGGGCTCGTTCGTATGAAGGGGGCGAGAGAGCCTCATTGGAGACGATTGCGCAGGACCGCTGCCGTTTGATCGGCGGCAGCCCGCTGGTTTTCGTGACTCTGCGGTGTTTGCCGATCCGGGTCTCCGGGCGCAGCCCAGCAGTGGTCCATGCCTGGGAGGCCGATCAGGTCACCTTCGGACGGCGAGGTCGAAAGGAACTGTTCGCTCGCAGAGAATGGAACGTCGGTGTCTGCTTCTCCGTGGAGGATCGTCAGGGGCTTGTCGGTGTGGGCTCGCGAGATCAACTCATCGACCGCGAAAAAATCGGCCCGTATGAGACCCGGGAGTTTCACCGAGCTATATGAGATCGGCTCGTCTAGTGGCTGTGCGGACCATTGATCGTTCACGCGACCGATGTCATCGACGTAGGAGAGCACGGGCATGGTCAGGATGATGTCGGTGATTTGTGCCTCAGCAACCCCGAACAGATAGGCCATACCGGCCCCGAAGCTGTTGCCGACTATTGCCTGCCGCGAAGCCGAGGGAACGGCCTCATCGAGCAGGTCGAAGGCGGCAGCAATATCGAGGCCGACGCCGCTGAGCGTTAGGTGATCGACGGGGTAGGCTGACTCGCCGTGCCCACGGTAGTCGATCGCCAGACTGGCGATCCCCGCTTCGGACAGTCGATTGCGGAGGAGGTCGAAGTAGCCCCACTCGCTGCGATCTGCGGTGATCCCATGGACGAGCAGGGCGGCCGCCGCGGGGGGACTTTGGGGAGCGCTCAGGGTGCCGTGGACTACGTGTCCGTCAGCCGCCCGACAATCAACTGTCTCATTCATGGAATCTCTCCAGGTAAGTCGCGATTCCTTCGAGGCTGGTGACCAGCTCGAAGGAATCTGAGTTGACGATCTCCACACCCGTCTCCTTTTCTAAGGCGACGACGAGCTCCAAGTGACCGAGGCTGTCCCACTCTGGAAAGGAGTTCAGGTGATCACTGTCCCGCAGGTCGTGCTCAGTAATCTGGAAGGTGTTCGCGACTATTCGGCGGGCGCTCGCCAGCGGCGTCATGGGCCCGACACCCAAGTTCGAAGGCCCTTCTGGTCTATCTTTCCGCTGGTGCTCCGGGGAAATCTGGGTGCGAAGTGCACTCTGGAGGGAAGCGCGTACGAGGGCAGGACGCTTGCCAAGCGTTCGGTCACGTCCCTGCCGGAGAGGCCGCCCGGGGACTCCAGGAAGAGGGTCAGCCTACCCTCGTGCATCAGCGCGATTGCTCGGGGCAGGCCGACCTGCCCGCAGGCGTTGGCGATTTCGGTCAAATCTAGCCGGTTGCCGTTTGCCTTCACCTGAGTGTCCTTCCGACGGCTGAAGTAGGCGTGCCCGCGGTTGTGCCTGAAGTAGTCGCCGGTGTAAAAGGTCGGCAGCCCGTCGCTGTCCAGTCCGAAGCTGAGGCTGGACTCGTTCAGGTATCCGGCTGCGAGGTGGTGACCACCGATCGTCAGGCAGCTCTCGCTTTCGTCGCCCTCGGGACGGAAAGCGAAGGCCCAGCCGGGGATGGGTTCACCGATAGGCACCGACGGAACAAAGGGGCAGTCGATGTCCTCGCTGGCTATCTCATGCGCCGAGCAGAAGAGCGTTGCCTCGGTGGGACCGTAGGTGTTGACGATACGGCTATCGGGCAGCGCATCGCGAAGTCCAGCGCAATGGCTGCGGAGAAGTGGCTCTCCGCAGAAAGAAAGGCACTTCAGGGAGCTGAGTCTATGGTCATCGACCTCGAGCAGGTGGGGGATCATCGAAGGGACGGAATGCCAGTGAGTCAGGTTGTGCGCGTCAGCGAAGGCACCTGGGCGAAGCCGCTCGTGCAGCCCCGTCAAGGCGACCAGGGTTCCGCCGCCCACAACGGTCGTCAGGAGGTCGACGATCGTCAGGTCGAATCCCGTGCTGGAGAACTGTGACCAGCGGGTCTCGGGAGATACGTCGTAGAAGGGGACTGACCAGTCGACGAAAGGATGGAGCGCTCGCTGGCGCCCGGCCACCAAACGCGGGGAACCAGTACTACCGGAGGTGGAGATGTAATAGTGCCCCTCGGTATCCGACTGGGAAGCCTCGGACGGCAGGCGGCCAGCCGAGGAGCCGAAAGCCATTGAGATATCTCCGTGCTGGGTTGGCGAGAAGGAGCTTGCACAGTCGTGCAACTGATGCTCGTCGTCGGTCACCAGTAGCGGATGACCGAAAGCCTGGGCTATCGAGCGAACCCGTTCTTCCGGCACGGCGCTGTCGAGGGGGCAGAAGTCGTGCTCCGCGCTGAGTGCCGCTAGCACGAACTCGTAGAACTGACTCGACTTCTCCAGCCAGAGAAGCAGCGGTTGTTGAACACGTTCGAGTTCCTTGCGGCGGGTTTCGACTCGGTCGAGTAGCTCACCCCTGGTTACGACATCTCCGCACGAAGGGACCTCAAGGACTACTCCCTGTGGATCGCGCTCCAACGCACGCGTGATCCGCTCTCCCCATGCGGGGGGTTGCTGCGAGCGAGGTGCCCTCATAGTGGGATGAAGATGAGAACGCCGTTGAGTATGTCAATAGACACTAGATAATTAAGATATCTAAAACACTTCTGCATTTTCGCCTGGCACCGATCCAGAACTCGAACATACGAGGAGGTCCGATGGCAGATCGTGGGTATTCCCACCCGCAAATGGCCCCGGGCAGAGACCGGAACCCGAACGCCAGGCGAGAACCGCGAGGAGCCTCGCGGTAGCCTGTTCTAAGCGGGCAATCGCGAGAACTACAGCCCACGTTTTAGAGGCGAGCGCACCCAAAACGCCGACCTCGATTTCGTCCCTGGGCGACCTTTTCAATACCGATAAAGGCAAGGGCTGAAGCAGCGATCGCGCTTGGCGAGCTGCTGGAAGGGTGTGGGACCAATTCGGTAGCCGGATCGAGATCACGCTAAGCGCGGGAGGAGCCGGCCGGCCAGATCACCGACACGGGCACCTTGTGCTGACGGGCATAGTCAACGACATCCGCCGTACCGCCGAGCCCCCCCGATTTCTCGCCATCCCAGACGGCGAGAATCTCGTCAACGAGATCGACCACCCTGCGACCCGCTGCCCAGTACGCCTCCTCTCCAGGAGCTCCATAGGAAAGCTCGATCACCTCGGTTGCCTGTCCCTTGAGCCGGTCGTAAGTCATGCGAGCGTCGTCGGTTTGAAACGCCTGCTCATAGCCCTCACAGGGAATTACGGCCACCAGCGCGCCACCCTGCCTTAGGACCTCCTCGGCAAACAGCTGATCGGCTCCCTCCGCAAGAGAGCTAACGCCGAGGATTGCCCCACGACGTGAGATTTCAATAGCCAGCGCAGATCTGATCCGACGCTCAGTCGCAACATCGAGGCCCTGGTGGCCGGTGACTCCAACGCGCTTCACAAGCGGCCGTCATTCGCGAGCTTCCAATAGAAACGGCCTAGCGCGGTCAGTCGGCAGGCGGTGCTGTTTTCGGCGGCGTAGAACATGTCCTCCTCTCCGACCGGCTCGACGAGCTTGACGCGATTGCACTTTTGCAGACACCGGAACACTGCTTGGGCGTCGGGGTCCTGCGGCTCGGCCGTGTGCTCGTAGCGCGGGGAGAGGGGGAACTCCGCGTCCGGGGCGGCGAACCATTCGGGGAGGCGACGCAGAATGGCAATGTCGATCGCAGGCTCGGCGTCTCGTATCGAGATCATCTGCGCGACGTGGGCCTTTAATAGCGGCCGCTGATCCCAGGCCCCTAGGGCCTGCTCGACGTAGGCGTAGATTGAGGCGACCGAGGTATTGCCCAGGACGTCCGCGGCTCCGCCGTCAAGAGCACTGCAGACGAGGTCGGTGAAGACTCCGGTTCCCCCCTGCTCGACCGCCGCCTGAGCGGAGCGACTGGCAGTGAGGATCGAGAGCCCCTCACGCAGGGACGCCTGCATGTTGTTTACCGCAGGCACGGTACCCAGCCAGCCGCTATGGCAACTGTCGATGACGATCACGACCTCACCGACTTGCTCAGCCTGATTAGCCCGGGTGAGAACGTCCGAAAGGGAAACGCCCTCGTCGTAGTTCTGGGCGTCGGTAGTGACCAAGAAACCCCCTAAGTCGTTCTCGGTTCCGTGCCCAGAGAAGTAAAGGAGGGCAACATCGGCGGGAGCGGCGAAAAGCTCCTCGACGGCCTGACGCAGGACACTGCGGGTGACCTGGTCTTTGTCGGACGTGAGCAGCCGGGTGTCGAAGTTGACGTCGCCGTTGTGGTGGCGTGCGAGCAGTCGCTCTATGGCGTTCGCATCGTTGACGCAACCTGCCAATGGCGCTTGCGGATAGTCGTCAATCCCGACAAGCAGGGCACGCCTCATCTCGGACTCGTCATCCGTTCTTTCCCTCTCCCATCGCCTGCCCGATCATCGCGGCGATCAGATCCCATTTCCATGCCAAGGTGCGATTGCGTTGAAGGCCAGCGGGCAGGGGAGTCGCGCCACCGGCGCCGTCCACATAGACGCCGAAGACGGGCACATCGACAGCGTGAGCCATGGAAATCTCCTTGGCGACACCGCTAGCGGAAGCCGCCGTGGGGCTCGCGAGGACGATCAGCATGTTGCACTTGCCGACCTTGATCGCGATGGTTTCCTCCCAGGTCTTTTGTGGGAGAGCCTCCTTCGAAGACCAATCGCCGATTGCGAAGGGGGTGGGTGAGTTCTTCTTTCCCTGGCCAACGAAGAACGTCTTCTGAAGCTCGTCGTGGTCGAAATCGAAGCTGATGAATGCGCGTGGGTCTGGCAAGTGAGTCTCCTGGGTGTGGACTTGGTCTAGAGCGAATCGATGAAACGAGCGACACTGGGCCAACTCCAAGTGCGGATCGGAATCGTGCCCATCGCCCGCGGCCGAGTACGGAACCCTTTCTCGACCCAAAAACCGCGGATTGGCTTTCCCTCCTCGCGAGCGCATTTGATCTCCCAGAGCTGGCCGTCGGCCTGGCGGGTCCAGGAAGAGACGAGAACGATGACACCTGCGCTTCGTTTGATCCGGGCTCGGGTTCGGGTCTTCCAAGCCCGGTCATACGGTTTCTTCACCGACATGTCGGTGAAGCGGAAAGGCGTCTTAGGATGGACCTTCTGGCCGCTGAAGAGATTCCGCGTCCGCTCGTCCTCCTTTGCGAAGGCGATGAAAACAAGCTTTTCCGTCGCCACAACAAGCCTTTCCTCGTTCAGAGAAGCTTACGGCACCAAATCGGTACGTCTCTCCGTTAATCCCGAAAATTACGACATTGGGTTGGGCCTAACCGCCGAACTAGCTGCGCCTTAGCGTTAGCGGGCGGATGCCCCGTTCGAAGGTGATCGCAGCTCGAGTGGGATCCTCCGCTTTGATGTGGTTGAGGTGGGTACTGAGCCGAACGGCCTGCGACACGCCAACCCCCTCCCGCCGAAGCCCACCACGCCAGAGCAGATCGCCAACGGCGAGCAATCCCAACGCTGGCGCCGCCTGAGGGTCGCTCTGAGCGGCTGCTTGCGCGAGCGTGCGGGGCGACCCGCACGCCTCCCGCTGTGTGGCGAGGCTCGACGCCGGTCGAAGATCGTCTCGGGCCGCTTCGGACTGCGACATCCCGGGCGAGGGGACGGCTACGCTCGGCGGTGTGAATCGCAGTGACTACAGGCTGGCGGGGAGCGGTCGGCGCGGGGCGCCTCGGGCATGACCTGGGTCTTCGGGACCGCGACGGAGTTCTTCGGGACCGCGATCTGCGTCTCGGATATCCAGGTGACGTTGCCCGACGACGAGGTCGTCGACTGCCTTCAGAAGGTGTACCCGCTGGCGCAAAACGTCGTCGCTGGCTTCGCTGGCGATGTCGAGCTTGGCTTCGCGATGCTCGAGGATCTCGGGGCCGTTGTGCGAGACAGTCGGCCCCGAAGCGCCCGCGTGGCGATGGATGAGTTCTCGGCGATTGCGAAGGCACGCTTCGCCGGCCTCCCCACCGCCCAACAGCGGCGGGGAAGTGAAGTTCTAATTGCTTACGTCTTACCGGACGAGCAGGCGACCTACGGGGGTCAGCCCCTGGTCGGCTGCTTCCATTGCCCTGACTTCGAGTTCGAGGAGATCCCCCGGGGCAGATGGGGCTCGATCGGCTCCGGCACCGACATTCCGGCCTACCGGCAAGAGCTTGAGAAACTGACTGGCGACGGGACGGACCCGCTGCTATAGATGGAGGTCACGCAGCCCGGCGGTTTCGCGCAGATGATGTTCGTAGCCCTGACCGGGGCGATCGGTGACATCGAGCCGGTCCCCGGGATCAGCCGCCACTTCCACAGCTGCGTCGTCACGGTCGCGGGCTGCATGCCGGGCAACTCAGATCGGACGATGTTCGGCCCCAATGGCGAGGTAGTTGAGATCAAGATGCCGAAGGTGGCGACCAGCTTCGCCGAGCTCCGGGGGCTCTTGCGGGCCGCTCGCGGGAGCGCCCCCGCGAGCGTGATTGCCTAATCGCCCCAGTGATCGGGTGCGCGGCGCCTCCGATTGACTGAATGGACCGGTCATCGGGTCCATCGCGGCGCAGGGTCTCGTTGGCACTAAGGATCCACTCCCCGGGGCGATTGTACGGACGAAAAGTTGGGCCTCAACCGCTTGAGTAAGCCAAAAAGTCGCCTTCCAGAGCTTCGGGTTGGCAAGTGGACCTCGGCCTCCGATCCAGGCCATCTGAGGGCTCCGGAGGGGGCGAGGAACGCGGCAGTATGGGGAATCCATGGGGAGACCCATTCGGAACCGGGCGAAAAACGGCTCTGCACCTGGGATGCAGAGCCGTTACGAAATGCGGCTGAATGGAGTCGAACCATCACGGGTGTTTCCACCCACAAGGCCCTCAAACTCGGGGTTCGGGGCGATTTACGTTCCATCCAGTGCTCTCAGGTGTCCTGAGGTGCCCTGAAGTTACGCAGGTTAGCGATCTGGAGGTCCGCAGAAAGGTCTGCGGCCGGTCCGATGGATCGGTGCCCTGTAGCTGGTGATTAAACGCGGGGCGTTGTAGTCGGACGGCGGAGGGCGGCCCGGTGCACCGGGCCTCGGGCGTAGGGACCTTCCCGGTCCGTTGGTTCAGGCGTCGTCGTCTGCGGGGGGTTCAGCACCGGCGGGAAACGTTTCCTGCAGGGCGGCACGAGCCACTTTGCTGAGCGGACCGTTGTTGCTGACGTGGAGGCCCGGGAAAAGCATCGGGCCCTCAGCGGACTGGACCACAGAGGCGGGAGTTGGCGAGCCAGGCTCGTCACGAAAGGCGCGCTGAGTATCGGCTTCGACAGTCTCTCGCTCACGCAGAGTTGCCTTCCAGTCCTGCTCAACTTGATCAAAATCAAGCAGCTCGGCTGCATCGAGGAGGGGAACTACGGGCACCAACTCGTCGTTGGGGCACTCTGGTGTCTGCGCTTTTTCGCTAGCCATATGTTTGTGCAATTTGTAACGTGCTTCCAACCCGCCATGGTAGCGCATTCAGCGATCGGGATGGATCCTCCACGCGTTCCAAGATCACGGTGAATTCCCGTCCGGCCGCCGCCGACCGTTCAGCCGCCAAGTGATCATCAACACAGAACTTGACAATCCGGCACCAACCAAAAGCACCGTCCAGACGTCAGCGGCATGCGGCCAAGTTCGTCCGACTGCGAGGAGTGCCGCCGCCGTTAGCGGCCAGAGAGCAACTAGATTGGCCAGGGTACGCAGTCCAAAGACCATGGAGGTCGTCATAGAACTCTCGCCGCTACGGGCAATGGATGCAGCCAGAAAGCTGGGAAGGAGGAGGAGGAGGGGAACAACGTTTTCGGAGGAGCCATAGGCGTTGCTGGCGATTGGGGTGAATTTCCACCGCACAAGTGCGAGGACGGCAAAGCTCGCAAGCGACAGAAGGGCCAAGGCTCGGACCATCGTGGTGGTCCGCGGCTTTAAGGAGATCACAGCATGACCCACCGAGGTGGGCGCGAGCCCACCCAGGTAAAGATGTGCCCGCTGTAGGCTGCGAGCACCGCGCAAGGTGTATCTCCGAATCGGGGCCCAGTCGTGAAACGCCTCAAGGCTGGCGCGGCGTATCTGCACTCCCTCAGGTGCTTGGATCTCAAGGTGGAAGCTTGCGCCCTCGGCGACTGCGGGAACGGCGAGCTCAATTGGATGAGTCCTCCACCCAAGACCCTGAAGTACCTTCTGGGTCAGCGTAATGCGAACCGGCGACGCACTGCCACTTGCCTGGTGATGCCGCCACTCCCGAGCCCCCTCCCTGCCGTCGGTCAGACCCTCTAGGCGATCCTCCAAATTGGCCAATGCCTTGAAGATCCGCAGCGTTTTGGTGATTCCCCGTCGGCGATCGAGCAGCCTCATCCGTACCTCTGGAAGGGGCTCGAGATAGCGAAACTTGATGATCCGTCGCCTACGCTCTTCGGCGGCGACCGGCGTCGCCACTATCCACAGCTGCGCCATATCGCTCATAAGCTTCGCTTGCCGCTGATCACTGGCTAGTAGCCAACGCCAGTCAGCCTCGCTGGCGTCGCTGGCGAACATTCCGTCGGAACCAATACTCCACCGCCAGTCGATGAGCCTGGTTGGGTTGACCGGTCTCTCCCCGAGAAAGTCATCGAGTACCTGTCGCGCATTCTGTCCCTGCTCTCCGTCGTCGTAGGGCAGATAGCTGATGCGTGTGAAGTCATTCTCGATGCGGCTCGGGATACGGATGAGTTTAGGCTCGGTTGGCCTGCCCTCCTTACCAGCGGTCAGCTCTTCAAAGCCGGCGGCCCGGGCAAGTGCAGTCCAGATGGTGACTTGCGCGAGGGCACTGAGCGCTGCTGCGGCGATCGCGGAATTCTTGTCGCGGGTAAGCAGGGAGAGGGCGCGGTTCTCCTCGTCGTAGAGATCAAACTCGGTAAGAGACTTCTTCCGTAGCAGGGCGAGGGGCAGGTAGTGCATGTGCGTTCCGTGCCATTCGAGTGGTGGTTTAGGCAGCCAAGAGCGAATACGGAAATCGACACTAGTGCTACGTCGAACACTCGTGTCGCTGACGAACTCAATCGACTCGACGCGTCTTTTCACCCAGTCCTCCCAGTCGCCGATCAGGTTCAGTGCGACGTAGCCATGATGACGGTCCTCGTCTGAAAGTTCTCGTGGAAAGGAAGGATGCATATATGTGGCGTCGGTATGGCGTGGCCCTGCAAGCGGTGGCGAACCGTACTACTTCTTCCGGCTAATCGCCCAATCAATGCCAACAGAAATCGAGTACCAAAGACAAACACTCCGGTACGTAGAAGTCGGTCGTGAGCGGCAGCCGGCGGCGGTCAAGCGACTGACGTGGTGCTAGGCGACTGGCCAGGCCTGTGGCGTCGCGCAAATCACCCCTCAGTGCCGCCCTGAGATCGCGAGTGCGATTTGCGCGATCGCTGGCATTGAGATAGTTCCGATCCTCGGCGACCGTCGTACTTTTCGAGCCTGCAACTGGTAGGCCAGAATTGGTATACGGAACCGATCCGGAGCCGTGGAATCGGTGGCGAGTTCCTCCATTGACTTCGAGGTCCACTGAGCCAAGTACGTAAAACGGGGTTTCGGGTCGTTGGAGGCGAGGAGTTCGGAAGGGCTGCGGTCGGTCGAGCTCGCTCGGGTCTCCTTCGAAACCGACGGCGATTGGAGGGAGGCCCTGAACAAGCCACGTCCGGAGTACGTACTGCCCCGCGGCGTGCGGATCGAGGCTGGGACCGCAGGGATCCCCAAAAAGGCCATGTCGAGGTCGTAGCGGGGTATCCCCACCCTCTTGATCGACCTCAGTCAGAGTCCTGAGCAGACTCGACGGGCGCCGGCGGCTCCGTTATGACGGCGGCGCCCTTGAGGGCGGCATGTGAGGCTGACTGGAGCTGCGTCAGAGTCGCCGTCCCGGCTTTTGTGGGTAGGGCCGGAACATCGCCGGCCCCCAACTGCCAGGCACGCCGGCTCCCAAGCAGCGCCTCTGAGACCTTCGCTCGCGCAGCCTCGCGCTGCATTCCGGCGGTCCGACCCGACTTGACCTCTGGCGAAAGGTGGCGGGCAAGGCTTTCATTAAGCCTCTCGGCCAGCGCCTCGTCGTGAGTGGACCTGTACATCGAAATCGCGATGGCGATCGTCGCGTTGCGTAGGAAATTCTTGGCGGGCAAGCGATCGAGCAATTCCTCGAGCTGCTCCGGCCACTCCGGCAGTTCGAGCTGCGCCCCCGTCCAGACTGCGAGGGCGGAGGCAGTCGGCGACGCGGCGAACTCCGGATTTTCCAGGCAGGCATCTAGGGTCGCCGCGAGCTGCGTGCTGCTAAGGCGGCTCTGGGCCATCGCAGCCGTGACCAAGACGAGGAGCATCAACGTCACCCTCGTTCCCATCTCGGCCTCATCCTCATTGCCGGCATGCTCGCGAGCGATTTCCTCGATCAATCCTCGAATCGAGGCGTGGTCGGCGTCTTCGACGAGCATCGCGCCGATCATCAAGCCCCATCCTTCGAGCGCCTTTTCGAGGAGCTCACGCTTTAGCTCGACGTCAGCTACAAGCTCAGAGCTGCGCAGCACATTCGAGAGCAGGGTCGTGGCCTGCTCGAGCTCACTCAACGCCTGAACTGCCGCACTCTCCATCGGCTCCTCTTTGAGGTCGAGCGTCTCGGTGATGCGATCGATCTCAGAGTCGAGTTCGGCGCGGCTTCGTCGCTCGGGCAAGGTCGCAAGGGTGTCATCGAAGCGGTCGCCCGTCCACGTATCGATGGCCTCGAAGTCCTCGAGAAGTTCATCGACCCTGCCAAGAGGAAGCTTCTCGGCGACCGTGTCAATCACCGAGCCGCAGTGTTCGCCGACTTTGGCCAGCAGTCCTCGGTCGTTGCGCTTGAGCGCAGCGGCATGGGTAATGGGCTTGGTGTTCTGGCCGCAGTCATTGAGCATCGCCAACTTGTTTTCCTCGTCCTCGAGCATCCATTGGCCGACGAAGAGGTGAAGCAGGGCGGGGTGGCGGAAGCCAATCTGGCCCTCGTGTTCGATCAGGACATGTCGGGAAACAAGGCTTGCGAGCACCTGGCCCGCGCTGAGGCGCAGGCCGCAGCTGCGGAAGTATTCGAGCAGTAGCTGCTCTGCGTCGGCGATAGGAATCGAGAGACTCGGCACCTCATAAATCTTTCGGGCAAGCTCACCGAGCAGGACGACCCGGCGACGGAAGTCCATTCCCAACTGCTCCATATCGGCGAGCTCGCCGCTGCCCAGGAGCAGCTTGACGAAGGCCTCCAGGAGATCGCTCTCGTTCAGGTCGGCCCGTAGCTGTTCAGCGGTCACGACGGTGATCAGGGCTACCATGGTGAACGGCGTTTGCGGCAAGCTCTGAGTGCGGATCAAGCCATATATCTGCTCGACGTCTGCCTCGTCGCCACGCCTGATCGTCTTCGCCAGCTTGCGCAGCTCGGTGCGGCCGAATGGCGCCAGGTAGATCCGCGAATGTCGGATTCCAGCCTCATTGAGCGCCTCAGCGACTTCGTTGGCTCGGTCGCTCTCGCAACCCAGCAGGTAGCGATGGCGAGAATTGTCGCCGATAAAGCCAACGAGTCGATCGAGCTTGTGAGGGGCAACGGGGTCCAGGTCATCGACCGCAAGCATCAAGTCAGGATCTGGGCTTTCGTCTTTTCGGTGCCCGAAGAGCGAGGATGCCTTGGCGAGGGTCGCTTTCTCTCGACGGGTTCCGATTCCCGATTGCGATGCGGGGAGATATGCGGGCATCTTCGAGGCGTCGCGACGGTACCCCTGGCTCAGCAGCCACAGCAACGAGCTCGTGACTCCGGATTGGGCATCGCCACTGACCAGTACGACCTCGGTGTCAAGCAGCTCCGTAACCCCGTCGACCTCATGGCCGCTGATGCCGTCGGAAAAGGTCGCCGCTGCCTGGGCGTCTTTGAAGGGAACAGAGAGAAAGCGGGGGGCGATCAGAACCTCCTCGATCGAACCCGGAGTCGTCTCGGTCTCGCTCATGTCCTCCGGCAGCATTCGTCGCTCCTGCGCCAGGCCGGCAATCGAGCTCATCACGGTCGAAAATGGAGGATGGCCGAGATCGGTCGCCCCGCCTCCTCGTGGTAGCTCGAAGTCAAAAACGCCGGTTTTCGCAACCTCGGTGGCAGCGCTGAATTCCCTCAGATCCGGTGCCCAGCGCCGGATGTGCACGCGCACCACGCGATCGTCGGGATCGACATCGATCAGGAAGTAGCTATTGGGGTAATCGCTGCCTGAGTACAGGCAGCCGGCGCGAAGGTAGAGCGATTCGCCACGCGGGCTTCTATGCGCGCTTGGCTTTGCGCTGTGCTCGTGGCCGCTCAAGACGACCGCGCCTTGGGCTTCGAACTCGCCTTGGAGCTGGTCGGCCTCGAACGGCGAGAGCCAATCGAGTGGGTGATGAAGGATCGCAAGGCGCACATCGCAATCGGAGATCGCCCGCAACGCCACCTCGGCTTGCGGCATGCCCACCAAGAGCCTGCCGCGGTCTTCGGCTCCTGAGCATCGCCAAGCCGAGTTGAAGAGAGCGAGGCCAACTGATCGGCCATCGATCTCGAGCTTTCGCTCGGCGGCGAGGCCCCCGACGTCACGGACATTGCTACCGCCTCCGGCTAGCCCAACCTCCGCGACGAACGCCCGCCACCCCGAGAGGCGCTCGAGGGCATCTTCGACGTCCCTGTCGTCGAAGAGCAGCGCTTCAACCTCCTCGCGGTTGCCGAGGCCCTGGGCCAGGCCACGCTCGACGTTGGCGCGGATCGCGGTTCGATCGACATCATGGTTGCCAGGAATCGCGATCAATCGGTCGCGCTCAATCTTCAGGCGATCAACCAGGGGTTCAATTAAGAGCTCCCGTGCCAGGGCGTACTCATCGGGCGTGCCTTTGTCGGCGAGGTCGCCGCTGAAGATGGCCAGGTCGATCGGCTTCTCGGCGCTTAGCGACTCAACGTCCTTGAGCATCGCCTCGACCAGCATTCGGCGATCTGCCTCGCCGTCGCGTGAGGCATGGAGGTCGGAGATGTGGAGAATTCGAATCATCTTCTGCCCTGGGTCGGGAAGCACGTCGGTGATCGCCGACGCTGCTGTGACAAGGAGTTCGTTCGAACGTCCCTGCTCGGAGAACTCAATAAGTCTGGTCGCCTCCGCGGCGGGAAAACGACCCGACTCGTACCCAAATAGCGCGTTTCCCGGCCCCTCCTTGCCGTTCTCCGCGCTCATGGGGATCCTCGCCATTGGGCGAAGGCCGCACGCGTTTCTTGGCGACCGCCCTCGCCGGGAAGATCGGCCCGTGGCCGTACTCGAACTGACCGGCTTTTATGAGGCCTCGCCCGAAGGCGAGAACGGAGTGGCGGAGCTTGCCAGGGTGATCGCCGGGATAAACCGTGAGGTGAGGGAGCGCCCACCAGAGCCAGGAACGGTGGGAGGGCTGAGTTTCGGGGTGCAAGAGCCCGTCTCCGATTCCCGCCTTCGCTGGAGTGTCAACACGCGCTTTGAAATCGAACTCGGACGCAAGCGCGACGCGGAGCGAATTGGGATGGAGATCGAGAGGGCCGCCGCTTGCCTCGAGAAGGAGGCGGCGACGGCAGTCGGCTCCTCGCAGACGCAGAAGGGCTTCTATGAGATCACCCGACCGATGAAGGAAACGCTGCTTCGTCACCGGACGCGCTCGGCCCAGGCGCGGGTTCCGCTGAGGCACGGAGACGCGGAGGTCCTTGGCGGGCGGGCGGGCGAGCGCGTTCGGGCCGTGCTGACGAGGATCTATCCGTTCTCCGCAGACCTCGAGCGAGTTCTGACTGGGGTGAGCGTAGAGATCCGCGGTCAAGATCTGCTGATCTCGGGCGCCTCGATACACGACGTCGCCTTTGTCGCCTCTGCCTTTGTGCGTGCGCCCCGGCCGATCCCCAAGAGTCCCCCGCCCAGGCCCTTCTGGGCCTACGCGACGGCCGCCGTTTTGGTCGTGACCTTCGCGCTCTCCTGGCTCTCGCTCAGTGCTTTCAGTGTTGGCTTGCTCGCTGCGACCACTTCGGTAGGTATCGGCTGGGCGCTGGTCGCAGCCTTGCGCGAGCAGGCCCTCCTGCGCACCGCGCTCGGGCTGGTGCCGCTGGCGACCTTTATCGCCTTCGCGATCGTCTACTCAATCGCCGGAATCGCCGGAAATGCCCTGCAGCCTCCAGAGGGTGAACCGCTGTTTCTGCGCGATGCTCTCTTGCTCTCGCTCAGCCTCGGTGTGACCGGGGGGCTGTTTGACTTGATCGTGATGGGATGGCTGCGCTCGATCGCCTACTTGCAGATGCTGTTGGTCGCTGGCTACCTTGCCGCGGCGGGGCTGCTGGTGGCGCGAGCGATGTCGAGCCGCCTCGACGAGGCACTTCGTGACCTCGCCTCAGAGCGGGCGCACGATTAAGGCCACCGACGCCCGATGCCAGACGACTGCCAAAACCCGCTCGAGCGCCGCTACGCCGTCGCCTCTACGGGTATGAAGGTTGCGGCTGCAGGCTCTCGTGTATCTGGACCCGGAAGGCGTCGCCACGGTGCGAATGGCCTGACCCGCGTGAGCCTGGCGGCCGCCGCAGAGCATCGACTATCGTTCGATCCAGTCGCCGCTCCGCGCGGCAGAGGATGAATACACACACCGCCGTCGAGGTCTTCCTCGGCAAGCCAATCGAAGTCCCGAGCGAGCACCAGTTCCTGGCTCGCCTCCAGCGAGACCTCCAGGCGCTCGGCGTTTCGGCTCGCATCCTCGCCAACCTGCAGGTGGGGCGCCATGGCGACCGGCAGGTCGACTTTGTCGTGATCACCGGCCAGCGCACGATGGTGGTCGAGCTCAAAACCTATCCGGGCCCGATCGTGAGCGGCCCCCGCAACGGCTCCTGGCGAGTCAGCGTCGGAGCAGGCGCGGTGGAGGATCGTCGCAATCCGCTTGAGCAGGCACTTGGCGCCTCGCAGTACTTCAGCGATGAGCTGCACGCGTTCGCAGGGCGCGCAAATGCTCCGGGACCGACCGGTCCGAGGTTCTGGTCAGACCTCGACGCCGTTGCCTGCGCGTTTCCCGCCCTGCCCGAGAAATCGACATGGGAGTCGGTCAAGCACGTGAAGCTGATCGGTTACGACGCACTGCTCGAGCGACTGCGGAAGCCGGGGCCCTCCGTGCAGTGGTCCCAGGAGGACTGGGATCACTTCGTTCAGCACCTGAACCTGTACCGGGCCGACGAAGACGCTCCGGAGAATCTGATCCGCAGGGCCGGCGCTGCGGCGATCGACGCCTACGCTGGCCTGTACAGGGAGGCACACGGGGAGACGGTCCCGATCGCAAGCACGGCCGTGGTGGTGGACGGCACGCCGGCGGAGCGCCCGGATGTGGCGGAGTTGCTCATCGGCGGGTCCGCAGTGCTGCTGCGTGGCACGTCCGGCACCGGCAAGACGTTGTGGGCCCAAGACATCGCCGTCGAGCTGGCCAGGGCTGGGCATCTGCCGATCTGGATCGAGGCCGATATGTGCGATGGCGCCTTCCGAACCGCGTGCGCACAGGCCACCGCCCCGTACACCGCGCTGAACGTCAACGAACTGCTCAAAGCCGCTGACGCCGGTGGCCGCGCTGTCGTATTCATCGTCGATGACTTGGCCAAGATCTCCGCCCAGGGTCAACGGCGTCTGCTCGACGGGCTTCGCACCGCTCGGGTGCGCGCCTCTGGACGAGGCGTGCTGATCACCGACCAGCACCCTGAGCCTGCGGCACGACTCGGGAGCCATGTGGATGTCGAGCTGCTGCTGCCCGACGATGATGGTCGTCGGGCAGTGCTCGCCGCCTACGGCCATGCTGAGCTGATCGATCGCTGCGAGGCTTTCGCCACGCCGCTCGAGCTCTCTCTCGCCGCTCAATGCGCTGACGGTTTCGGGCCTGATGCCAGCCACGCGGAGCTGTTCGACACTTACGTGGACAAGCTGGTCCTGGGCGATCCGGTCGCTCGCGGTGCGCTGCGGTCGATTGCAGCGCACATGGCCGCGGAGCTGCGGCCGTTCCAGCGTCGCGGCGACGTGGCGCGGCGACTTCGCCGCGCTCTCGGCATGTCAGACGATCAGCTTCGCACGGTCTTCGCCTGCGATCTGCTGGTTTCGGCACGAGGTCGCATCTCGTTCCGTCATGAGCAATTCGAGCGCTTCCTGGCGGCCGAGGCGTTGCTGTTGGACGAGAGCGATCCGGAGATTCTCAGTTGCCGGCTCAACTCTCCGAGCGCGACTGGTCTGCGCGCGGATGTGATCGCCTTGGAGGTGGACCGCACCCGCCTGGAGATGCTGCTGTCGCGAAGCGAGGACTCGGACATCCTCGTGAGTGCAGCCAACGGTCGGCTCGGGTCTGCGGCGGCCGAGGTCGTGGTCGGCGTTTTCGCTGAGGCCCTCGACGATGCCTGTGTGCGGACCAGCGAACCGGGTGTCAGGCTGCAGGTCGAGTCGGACCCGCTGAGCAGCTGCGACTGGGAGCTGCCGACGCGCCCAGGCGGTGCGCAGACCGCCCAGCTCGCCGCGATCGGTCGACTGCTCGCGGAAGGCACTTGGGTCGATGGGGTTGACGTGCTCCTGCGGGAGACCGACGAGCTATGTGCCCGGGCGGAAAAAGGGGTTGATCCCAAGCTTGCGGATGCTTGGACGGGCCACGTCTTCGCCGCGACGTACGTGCTCGCGCCGTCCGGTGGTCTGCCGGTTATGCCTCTGGCCCAAGCGGCCACGAATCATTTCCGATTTGGACGCGACGATCCAGATCAGGTCCTGGCAGTTATAGATCGCCTGCTGCCCGAGGACACGGATCCCGGTCGCGGCGCCCTATGGATCGCGGCCCATCTGCTGCGCTTTTCGGACCTACCGCTGCGAGTCGATGTCATCACACGATGTGTTGAGGACGTCGCCTATCACCTGCGCCTTATAGGACTGCAACTCGCGGAAGATCGGTCACGGCGTCTGACCGACGAGGAGAGGCAGGCGGTCGTCGCTGAGATAGAGGCCCTGTCGACGAACGACCTCATGTTGAACAGCGCCCGGATGGAGGCGCTGGGCGCGCTCGGCGGCGTGCAGCCTGCCAATACCAAGGAGGACATCGCGGACGAGATTGAGCAAACCCTCTCCATGAAGGGCGATCCGCTCGCGGACAAGCGGGCCTACGGAATCATCAGCAGCCAATTCGAGAACGAGATCATTGGCCCCTACTACGAGGTGGTCTCCGGCTTGCCACCCGACAAGCGCCTTCAACTGCTGGCGATGGCGCTCGATGGCTGCGAGTACGGCTGGACGACCGACGCCTTCATTCTCGACGAGATTGAGGATCTAACCGTGCCCGAGGTCCGGGACGCCGTTGGTCGCTACGTCGCCCGCTTCGGCCCGGAGGAGTGCATGAGCCCCCATTTTTCGACGCAGGCCACGATGCGAGCCATCACCCTGCTGGCCAGGGCGGGGCTTCCGGTGCCCGACTCGTCGGTTGGCGAGCGCGACCCCGCGTGGCAGAGCGCGATGGAGCTGATGAGCGTGGCCGCCGGCGGTGAGGACGAGGCGCTTGCCGATGCCTGGGAGCGTTTCGCCGTTGAGCACCCTGACGCCGTCGGCAGCTTCGTGGGCAAGCTCAAGAGCGTCAGGCGCATGAGTGGCGGTGGTGCGCTGTTGGAGCGGCTAGAGGGCACGATGCCCCAGGCGGCGGTTGACGCGCTTGTCGATGCACTTGAGCACCCCGAGCGGGTCCACTCCATCGGTGGTCGGGACTTCGACCTGCGTCGCGACATCGTCGCGAAGCTGACCGAGATCGGCGACCGGCGGGCAGCGGGGGCGCTTCGCCGCTTCGCCGATGACCCGGAGATTGGCCAAGCGGCCACCGAGGCGGTTCGGGCGATCGAGGCGCGCAACTCGTAGAGCTGCGAGCAGTGAGTCGCCGCAGGGAGCAACCGGCAGGGCCGCCCGTGGTTCCGGCGCGAAGTCAACCGGCGCGCCTCTTCGAATGTCAGCTGGCTGCACACCGTTCGAAGCATCTCCAGGTTGTGGAAGAAGCTGGCCCCGTGCTTCTTCTGGCTTCGAGTTTGGCTCGTACTGAAGGAACTCACGGCCCGCCTTCGGCCTCCCCGTGGATCAACGGCTTTCCGGTCTAGTCAGGGTCTACGCAAGCGGGTGGTCTCGGAAGCTGATTCGCCAGATGTGGTGGTTGACGTACCGGGCTGGGGTCGGATACGGTCGGCTCGTAGGTGGGGGTGGTCGTGCGCGGCCACAAACGAGTTCGCCACCCGGCTTGGGTGGCGGGGAGGCAATGCAGCCTTTTGATCCCATCAGGGGCGGTCGAGGATTTGACTCGCTCCGACGTGCGCCGCTTTATGCGGCGTGCGATCTCAGCCATAACGGAAAGGAACCCATGAGGAAGTCACTCTCTGGGGTGCTGGCGGGTGCCCTCGCGGCCCTTGCTCTCGCCTCGCTGCTGATCACGGAAGCAGTTGGCCGATTCAACCCCGGCTTTGCCCGCTTCACCCCTTACTTCGAAGCAACTGGCGATCACCGCATCGCCCAACCCAAGGAGATGATCGAAATCCACGAACGAAACAACGCGGAAGCTGAATTCAAAGTTCACCTTCCCGAATTCCTCAACAACCCGAGCACCAGAGACGGGATCAATTGCTACGTCGGTTCGAACAGGCGCAAACCGGGATTCTCGGCAGGAACTGTTACCGCCTCGTTTGAACTCTGCACCAATCAAAAATCCGAACTGCTTCATGAACAGACCGAGCTAAAAGACTCCTCGTATAGGGCAGTACGCGGGTAGGACCCCAGGTGGGCGCCTACCGCGTCTGCCTTTTGAAGTAACGGGTCGCACTCCCTGTATCGCCCGAACCGAGGCGAGCGCTGGGCGCGAGAGCGCCAGGGGGGACCGTGCACGACCTGGATCCTGACGATGGCCAGCAGCACAAACGACGCCACCTAGCCGCAGGGCTGAGTCGACGCCGATATGCCACCGGCATTAGGCAGCGTTCTCAGGACCGAGCTCAACGCCCGTCCCTGCCCGATGAAATGGCGGCCGACCTATCGGCTCTAGAAGTCGGGGAACTGGAGCGCGAGGCGAAGCGGGAAGCGCTTCGAGATCAGCGCCAAGAACGAATTGCCAGTGCGCTTCGCTCTGAGCGCCGGCGCGCCCGAGAAGCACTCGAGGAGCGCCATCGCATCGGTCTTTTCCATCTGCTGGTCGTGGCCGCGATCTGCTCGATGACTGTGATCACCTGTGGCCTCCTGCAGGGCGAGGTCGAGATGGTGAAGGCGGGGCTGCTTGCGCTCTGCGCCATATGCGGGGGTAGCCTCTTTCAGATTGGCATCAGGGGCTAGCCCAGCCTCGGGTGTCCTCGACAAATGACGTTAAGCGTGGCAAGCGTGTTCTGGTTCCCGCCGGGCCGCTGCTTAGCGTGTTGACTGATGCGCAAGAGAGACATGCGAGTCGGTCAGCAGTACGCAATGCAGCGCGGCCCTACCCGCCGCTCGGTGTTGGTGACCCTTCTGGCGAAGGATGCGCCTTCGGAGCTGGGCGACTGGGTCCTTGTGCGGATCGACGAGCGAATCGGGAAAGGCAACGAGCGAGAGGCCCCCTCTCGCTCGATCTACCCTCTCGCCGGCAGCGAGCCGGTGAAGCTCCCCAAGAAGCGACCCGAGCCCGACCCTGTGCGCGAGGCGCCGCCCGGGTGGATGCCTTCAAAGGGATCCTCGGTGACCTGGGCGCAGACGCAGGAGATCCCGATGCGTGTGGTGGAGGTCGATCTTGAGCGCAGCGTGGCGGTCATCGAGGGAACGATCTTCGGCATGCAGGAGAGCTTCGAGGCAGTCATTGCCGAGTTGTGTCCACGCGCCCACGGGTTGGAGGTCGTGCGGCAGGAGGACGTCGATCGGCGTGTTGGCGAGCGGTTGCCCGAGGAGCTCGAAGGTAGCTTCGAGCCTCATCCGTCGAAACCAAAGGCTCTCCACCCCGAACCGGCCGACGAGGCCGAAGACATCGTCGAGCGTCTGGTTTTCTCACCCCAGCTGGTGGCTTTCTATCGTCGTAACTTCGCCAAGCGAGCGAGTCCCGCGGTAGCGGAGCAGCGGTTACGAAAAGAGCTTGAAGGAGCGCGAAAAGCGCGCAAGCGGGTCCGGGGGAAGAAGCACCGTCCTTACCTCACTCTCGAAGTCCCTGGTCGTTTTGAGATTCCGCTTTGGAAGCGGCCGCTGCAGGAGGATGTGGATTCCTGTTACGTGAAAGGCATCACGTTGCTGCGGGAGAGCAAGCGGCGCGCTGCTTGAGGAAATGGGATCTGCCCCGGCTCAGCAAGCCCTTGCGGAGCGCTTGATCGAAGGCCGTTCATCTCTGCGCTTCGCCCACGGCAAGATGGTGGTCTGATCGACGTTACCTGCCCCCAGTGCGGAACCCGCCAGCCCATCGCCCCCAGAGAGGTGATTTCGTCGCGCGACCTGGCAGCGGTTCGGACCGTCCTTACGGGGCGGGCGCCGCAGCTGCTTTGTGGGGCCTGCGCGATGGTCCTTCCCGTCACCGTGACCTTTGAGGTGAAGGGCGAAGAGTGGACGACGCAGGTGAGCGTTGACGGATCTCGGGATCCGCTCGGGCCCCCCGAGGACCTGGTTCGCCTGCTTGGCGTGCATCTCGAGGGCTTGATCGGGGAGTTGTGGCTGGCTCCCGACCGCGCCGCCCAACACGAGCTCGCCCGGGAGCGACATCGTGAGCTGTCGGCCGAGGCCGTCGCCGCTGTTCTGTTGGCCGCCGAGGGGATCCTTGGTGATTGGGTGATCGGCGACGGTGCAGATCCCGCGGCAGGGGTCGACGGCATGTTGGGCCCGGTGCAGGGCAGCGCGCTGATCTGGGCGGCGCTCTCTGTCGCGGGGGAGGATGGACCCGAGCTGGCGCAGGTCATCGAACGACATGTGGCCAGCGGCCTGGTGCTGCCGCGAGCAATTGACGAGGTCGCGGAGACGACCGGCCGCCTGCTGGGCGAAGGCAACCTGGCGGATCACGCGCGGCTCCCGGTGCTCGCCGTCCACGCGGCCGCGCACCTCGCAGGCGATCGACCCGATCCCCTCGCCGCCGTTTTTACCCGCGAGTGGATCGCGGTGGCATGGCAGGCCGACGAAGACCCCGACGATCCGCGCCCTCGCCGTCTGCGAGTGCCAGCGGAGCTGTTGCGCCAGCTCATCGACACCGAGGTGCTGGCGGCCGCGGTCGTCGAGACGACCGATGCGCCCCCCGGGTGGATGGAGCGACTGCAGCGCATCGCCGAGCAGGCTGGTCAACCGCGGCTCATCCGCCAGGTTGCCCCCAGCATGGAGGTCCTCGAGGAGGCCTCGGCGGATGTGTTCTGCGAGGCGCTGAGCGAGCTCGCCGCCAAGAGCGAGGATCCGCGAGCCCTCGTCGAGGGGCTGCGTTTCGTCTTAGCCTCGTTGCGTTCTGCGAATCGGATCGACGAGCTCGAGCCGATCACCGACCATGCGCTCGGCCTCTGCGGCGAGAACCCGGTCATCCGAGCGCTGCTGCTCGCGCAGTTCGGTGCGGCGGCGAAGGATGCGCGGGTGCCGGCGGTGTTCCTCGGGAAGGTCGGTGAGGTGGCCGAGCCATGGGAGGAGGAGCTGCCGGATGGGGTTCGGCTGGCGCTTCAGACCGAGCGGGCGAGTGCCCTGCGGATCGCGGGCCGCCCCCGCGAGGCCGAGGCGATCCTCCAGGGATTGATCGAGGCGCCCCTCGATCAGGAGAACCGCTGGGTCACGGAGTTCAACCTCTCCATGGTCGCCCGCGACGGTGGTGCCGCCGACGCGGGCATGCGCTCGGCGGAAGACCTGCTTGCCCGGGCGCCGGACGACGGAGCCCGGTTTCTGGCCCACCAGTCCCTTGCCCGGACGATGACTGCGGTTGGTCGGCATGAGGAGGCCGTGGCGCACTTGCGGGCGGCCATCGACCTCGCCGTGGGTCGCTATGGCGACCAGGCTCCTGTGCTGCGCGCGGCTCTGGTGTCGCTGCTCGCGGCCGAGGGTGACGTCGACGGTGCCAAGAGAGAGCTCGCCGCCCTCGACGCCCTCGACGCCGAGTCGCTCTCCGCGCAGGCGCGGCTGGGTGTGGCCGACGGTGTCACGGTGTTGCTCGAGCTCGGCGAGGAGCTCGACGCCGATCTGGTTGAGCGGGTTCGCGGGGACCTGCGGCGCCTGCGCGAGCGGGCGCGAGCGGACGGTGATTTCACCGTCGAGTCCAGCTCACTCCGGATCCGCGCGGTGCTCCACCAGCTGCTCGGCGACGCGGATGCCGCTGCCGCCGACTGGGAGGCCCTGCTGGCGATTGTTCGCGACCCGCTTGCACTCGTTTCGCTGGCGACGCTCCGGAGGATCGAGGGGAAGGCCGACGATGCTCGGGGTCTGATGGTCGAGCTGCCTGAGGCCCTCCTCGCAGAACACGGTGGGGCCGCCGACATAGGAGCGATCCTCGACGCCACCGGGCGTGTGCGCGCCGCCATGCGGCAGCTCTCGACGGTGATGATGGGCCAGCGTCCTGTGCCCAGCGACGTCCGGCTTGCGGCAGAGCTCTCGCGCGACGCGATCGGCCGCATGCGGGCGTGGGCATCTTCGGAGGTCGACTCGCCGTCGCGATCCCTCCTGGCCGACGGGCTGGCGAACGAGGCTCTGCTCGGGCTCGCTCCCGAGTCCGGGGCGGTTTGGGTCCTCGAGTGGTGGGAGGCCTCCCAGGGAGTCGTCTCACTGCTGACGAGAATCACCTCCGAGGGCACCGTCGCCACCCGGGCGTTGCCGGCGATGCCAGCTGATGCGCCGGCGGTCGCCGAAGAGGTCTTGGCGCGCCTGCAGGACTGGTGGCCCGGCCGCCCAGGTGACCCACTGGCCCACTCAGGCTGGCAAGAGCTCACCACTTGGTTGCGCGAGGCTATGAGCGACGCCCCGCCGGGCGACCATCTCGCGATCGTTGAGCACCAAGGACTCGTCGGGCTGCCCTGGCACGCGATCGACGGCGCGGCCTGGACCACCTCCTACAGCCCGGGCTGGAGCGCCCTGCTCGACATGCAGTCCTCCTCGCCCCGCGAGCCCGAGGCGCTGGGGATGGTCTCGGTGCCGGCGCGTGGTGAGGCCGACGGAGTAGTGCGGGTGTTTGCCGAGGATCTCGATCGCGCTCGCTCTGGCGCTGAGCGACGGGGGCTGTCCTGCGAGGTGCTGGAGGGCGCCGCCGCGGAGGCGCCGGCGGTGCTGGCCCTCATGAGTCGTAGCGACCTTGCAGTGCTGGCCTGCCACGGCCTGATCGACCCCGAAGGGCTGGATCTGTCGCTGCTCGTATCCCACGCAGGACAGTTGCCGACGCGGCACCCGATCGCCGCGGCTTCCCCATACGGCCGTGCCCACCGCCTTGGCTGGCGATCGCTGCAGGCGGTCACTCCCGGGCCCGGGGTCGTGCTCTCGGCTGCGTGCTCCAGCGGACAGGGCCTGATCGGAGGCCTCGGGGAGCGCCTCGGCCTGTTCGGCGCGCTCCGCTCCCGGGGCACCCGTGCCGTTGTCGCTCCGGCCTGGGATGCGATCGCCGCCGATGTCGTCGTTCAGCTCGCGGAGATAAGAGAGATGCTGCTCGATGGGGTGGCCTTGGGCGAGGCCGCCAAGCGCGCCGGCGATCGAGCCGAACAGAGATTGCCGACCTGGCGCGCTCGCATCCTCGCCATCGACGGAGATTGGCGATGATTAGCTGATGAGCAGCGATCTCATCGACGAGCTCCAGCGCACCAGTCCGGATCCGGCCATGCTGCCGCACGCCATGCGCTACTTCGTCTCCGCCCAGAGCGGTGACCTGCCGCCGGGACGCATCCAGGACGCTCTGCTCGGAGGGGGTCTCACTTTGGAGCAGCTAGGCGAGGCCGCGGATCTACTCCAGCGCGATCCGGTGGCCATGGAATCCACCGCGCTCGCGGTCCTGCAGGCGGGTTGGGCGGACCCCGGCGAGCGCGACCTGGTCCGCGGCGCTCTGGGTGCTGCTCAGGCGAAGCTCCCCGTCGTCGAACCCGGACTGATCGCGATCGTCGCCGTTTATGGCCTTTGGCTCATCGCCACGAGGGGGCGCAGGTCCCATGAGCACGTGATCCGTCGAAAGCCCGATGGCAGCTATGAAGAGAGTGAAACGACGGAGTGGTTCGGGCCGGCGGCTCCGCTGGAGGCGATCGCCAAGGTCCTCGGCCTTCAGGTCGAATCTGGCGAGGACGCCGACCAGCTGCCCCAAGGCGATGACGGGCCAGAGCCACCTGCGTCGTAACGATCTCGGGTCTTGTTGCGTGGGAGTGCCGCAGGAGGCTCGCGGGGTGGGGGAGGGTCGGGTCGCCTTTTGGGTTGGGGACCGTCGCGATCCGGCGAGCGCTGGGAGCCGGAGCACTGCGGTCCACGGGCACGCCGAAAAATTTTAGGAAAGAAGGCGGCCGCGTCTGCTTCCTCCATGGAGGCAATAGAAGCCGAGCACCACTACATACGTTGGCGCTGTTCGAGGCCATGTTCTTCAGGCCAGGCCTAAAACTCAGTGCTCACCGTGCTTCGTGCGCCCTCGCTCAAGCGGGCTGCTCGCTGATGGGCGGGCTCCGGCTGGCACAGGCCCCTACCCCCCGCAGGGAGGCAGGTGCGCTCGCCGACGGTGGGACCGGAGGCTTTCGGCACGGACGCTCAAACGCGGCCAGGTACCAGCTTCCCCCGCTCGCGCCCGTCTACCCGCGGCAGTGCATGTCGCCGCTCTGGACTATCAAGACGCGCCGGACGTAGGCACACACGCGTCTCTGGGCAGCCTGGCGGACCCCTTCTGACGGCCGCTCCGGCGCTGTTGCGAGTTCGCGTGCTGGTGAGATCGCCCGACCTGATGGGGTGAGCGATCCGAGCCCCTCGACTCAGCGCCACCTCGGCGCCACGTCGCGAACCGGCGGCTGCAGCTTCTCCGGTGCCCGACACGATGCCGTTTGCCTCGGACAGATCCGCTTTGGGAACGGCGCTCAGAGGGCGTTCCGTCCGGAGGGCGGTCGATGGTGTGCGAGTGGACAGCGAAAGATTTTCGGTGCAGACACTGGAACCGGTGCGAAGCAATTACATATCCTCAGTTCAATGACTACTCGATCGTCACGCCATCACTCCTATGGCGATCACGATTCGCCGCAGAGCGCAGCTGGGCTTTTAGCGCTTCAGTCGCTTAAGGGAGTCGGGCCGAAGACCGCGTTTCGGGTTGCCTCTTTCGGTGATCAGCTAGATCCCTTCCTAGCCGAAAGGAGCCTCAACTGGGATCGTCTTGTTGAGGAGGCTCTGCGGGAGCTTCGCCGGCTAAACGAGAATCAGGTCAAGGCGATTTCGATCTTTGACCCCGACTATCCGGCGCGCCTTCGCGGGATTCAGGATCCGCCCTTGGTGCTCTTCCTAAGCGGCTCGCTGCCTGCACTTGCCATGGAGCGGATGGTTGCAGTCGTCGGCACCCGAGAGCCGACCGAATTTGGCTGCAGCGCGACCGAGAAAATCGTTACGGCGCTCGCCGCCGAAAGCTGGGCCATCGTCAGCGGTTTGGCCTTGGGGATCGACGGAATCGCGCATGGCGCGGCGCTGAAACACCACGCTAGGACGATCGCAGTCCTCGCCGGCGGGCTCGATCGGATCTATCCCAAGCAGCACGAGGAGATGGCGAAGGCGATCGTTAACTGCGAGGGCGCCTTGGTCAGCGAGCAGCGCTGGGGAACGCCCCCGGCGCGTGCGAGCTTCGTGCGGCGAAACAGAATCCAGACCGGCCTCTCGGTCGCGGTGGTGGTGACCCAGACCGGCGTTGTCGGCGGCACGATGCATACCGTCCGCCACGCGGCCGCCCAGGGTCGTCCGATCTTCTGCGCGGAGCCTCACACCGACAATGAGAAAAACCGCGGCCTTCGCATCCTGCTCGAGACGCCGGCAAATCGGTTGTGGGAAAAGCTGCCGGCCTGGAAGGACGCCGAGCCGCTCTGTCGCCGGCTGGGCAGTGAGCCGCTCGCGCACCCGATCACGAAGGACAACCTCGACCAGGTGATGGACGTCTTGAGGCAGCTGGTCGAAACCGATCCTCAGACTGTTCCCGCTGAGCGCTGGTGGCCGGAGCTCGGCCCCCCCTCCAGGCGAGCAGATCGCGACGAAGTCGAGCGCGACGACGCGCAGGCACCGCTGTTCGCGGTCTCAGACTGACTTAGAAATTCCGCGACCATCGGCACCCCTGCCAGAAGCGGCTGCAGCCCTGGAACTGCTCCCCGGTATTGCCGTTGCGCTTGACCTTGACCTGGCCGCCGAACTCATCTCCACATTGCGGGCAGGGTTCGGGAAGGGGGTTCTGGGCGGCGCCGGCGACCAGGATCGTCACTCCCCCCGAGCCAGCCGCGGTTAAGGCCTCCCGGCAGGCACCCGCCTGGGAGCCGGAGGTGAGGACGTCGTCGAGCAAGATGACCCGCTCGCCGTCGAGGGCCCTGGTTACCTCGAAGCGGTCGCGGACCATGGCCGCGCGCTGATCGCGTGGGATCTGCTTGTAGTTGGGGACCCCGTATTTCATTCGCAGCAGGTCGCCGCCGTCCGCCGCGTCGAAGACCTCGGCGACCGCCTCCCTCGCGCCGATGAAGCGATCGTCCTCGTCCTCGGGGTCGGGCGGGACAGAAGCAATCAGGGTCGGTGGGTTGGTGAAGCGAAGCGCCGTCATCGCGCCGAAGACGCGAGCCAGGTCTTGCTGGCGAGGCTCCTCGTCCTTGGCGCCGATGATCAAGCGCGAGAGGGCTTGGTTGGGGTAGCGGCGATCGCCCCATTGGAAATAGCGCCCGAGCGCCAGCGTGTTTGCGCCGAGCTGGGCTAGCGAGCCCCAGTGGGCAACCGGCTCCGCCCCCGCCGCGACCGCCTCTCCGAGCAGGCTGAGCCCAAGGGTCCCCTCAAGGGCCTCGATCAGGCGGGTCGGGCGATCGACGGCGATGTCGGGCCAGCCGTAGCGCCAAGACTCGGGCGTGCGCTGGTCCCAGCAAACTCCGATCGAGGTCATTCCCGCCGCCGCCGCGGCCCCGAAGTCCGCAACTGCGTCACCGATGTAGACGCACTCGGCGGGGTCGATCTGAAGCGCCCGGGCCACGGTGATCAGCCCGGTCGGGTCGGGCTTGGCCGGTAGGCGGTCGGAGCCGGTGACCATCTCGTCGACTTTGATTCCGTGGCGGCGCAGCAGTGCCTCCGCGTAGTGCTGGGGGCTGTGGGTGAAGAGGCCGACAGCCAGGTCACGGTCGTGGGCGGCTTTCGGCAGCGAGGTGACCGCCGGCTGGTCATCGGCAACCTCGAAGGGGATCACCGAGTCCAACTCCGCCATCACCGCTCCCCATTCCCGGTTCTCGCGCGCCTCAAAGAGGGCTTTGGAGTCCAACAACGTGTCGTCGAGGTCGAAGATCGCCGCGCGGATCACGGGCACCGCCCATGGCGCGGCGCATCCGAGGGATCGCCCTGCAGCTTTAGAACTCCGCGTTTTGAGACAGACATATTCACCCGTGCTGTTAGCCCCTGGGCTCTCCCCGGCCCGGATCTCCGTTCGTAATATACGAGCGAGTAATCGAGGAGACTTCACGCGGTTGGCAGCTGCGCCTGCTCGGGATCGACCGAGTCGGCCGGAGGTGTGGCGCGAGGGCGATGCTGCGCTGAGCGCCGGCCGTCCTCCTGGCCGGCGTCGGTCAGAGCGCCAGCGGTAACAGGGCTTTAGGGCTGGGTGCTCGAGCCGGCATCCGCGTGATGCTCGACCGGGGCGATCAGCAGTTGGATCACGCCGCTGCGGACTTCAATGACTTCTTCGGCGTCATCGAACCAGCCGCCGCCCGCGTAGGAATCCTCATGAAGCCGGAAGGCGGCGACCTGGGTGCCGCCGTCGTCGGTGATGACGAATACGAGGGAGCCCGGCGCAGCGCTCTCGGCCCTCAACTCATCCCCGCTGCGAAGTCGCCCTCGGGCTTCCAGCGCCGTGACCGGCGCCGCTCCATTGGCCCCGTGAGTGCTGACTTCGATCTCAAGTCCGAGCCAGCGCTGGAGGACCGCCAGGATTTCCTCAAATCCCATCGCGAGACCGTATCGGTCCTCTGCGGAGGCCACGGCCCTACTGAACGATGTAGACACGGACGACCAGACCATCGGTCTTGCGGGTCAGGTCGGCCTCCAGCGCGCGGCGGTTTTGAATCAGCTTGTCCGGGTCATAGACGAGGCCGACGAAGGCATCGCAGGAGGAATGCGCCTTGTAGCGCTCGATGTCGACGATCAGCTCTTCGCCGATCTCTTTTCCCCCGAGCCCCCTTCGCGTCATCTTGGTCTCGACGACGATGCGCTCGCCCTTGAGCAGGAAGTCCACCCGCGAGCGGCTTCCTGCCCGCTCCGGCACGTAGTCCTCCGCGCGAACGTCGTCGAAGAGCGCTGAGAGCAGGGCGTGGACGACCGCCTGTAGGTCGTACTCGTCCTCGACCACGAAGGGCTGGCGATCTCGCTGCCTGCTCGCAAGAGGTGCCAGGAAGTCGGGAAGCCGCCGGGAGATTCGCTCGAGCAGCTCCAGGTGTCGGCTCGACTGCCCGGCACCCTCGATCTGCTGCTGGGCCTCGACGAGGATCTGGCGTTGGCTCAGGAACGGACCCCGGAACGCGGTCTCAAACAGATTGGACCAGTAGGGGATAAGGGGGTTGGGGTCGGCATCGTCATAGAGAGGGCTCTTGTCTCCTGGCGCGCGCAGGAAGTCCTTGATCTTGCTGGTGAACATCCCTCCCTCGAACTCATCCCTGAAGCGCTCGTGGAACTCCTGGGGAAGCGCATCGAGGGCCCGCGCATACCAGGAGTGGTAGCCGGAGACGATCTGGTCAATCTCCTCATCGTCGAGGCCGAGCTGATTCGATCCTTGGATCTGGGAGGCCCGCTGTTCTAGGCTGCGGCTCTCGGAGATCAGGTCTGCGAACTGGGTCACGCGGGCGATGCTAGAGGTAGCGACTCCACGGGTCTCAGCACAGGCGGCCGACCCGACAAAAGGTCGCTCCGGTGGTAAAGCCGCAGTACTCCTCGAAGCCGGGAACGGGGGCTTGGATCGCCGGCAGCCAGTAGGCCGAGCTCGGCACACCCTCCACTTCGCCCAGGAGCCGGTCGGGGTCCTCACGCCAGCGTTTTAGCTCCCAAATCAGAGCGTTCGATTCTCGAACCGCCTGCAGCGGCGACCCGTCGAGGGTCATGCCGATTCCGCTCGGGGAGTAGACCTTGCCGTCCACCAGGAGGCTGGTGTTCATCCCCGCCTCGCGCAGCTCGAGCCGAGCGGGGTCGGAGTACTCCTGCGAGAGCCCGGTGGCGTACTCGGCGGCCAGAACGAGCCCGGCCTCGGGCCAGTTCCTGGCCATCACCGCGAAGATCTCCTCGGCCGCCCAGTTCTCATGGCGGGGGTGTCTGAAGACGCCGAGAGCGTAGGCATCGCAGGCGCGGAAGACCACGAAGAGCACGTCGCCGGTCCGCTCGTTGAAGCCGTTGCGCCACGGCTCCGTCGACAGGTGCAGGTGATGCACTCCCCAGGCGGCGAGCAGCAGGTCGCGGTCGCCGCGTTGGGAAAGTGGGTCCGCCGAGGCCCCTCCGACGGGTCGAGCGGTCCTGGTGCTGAGGTGAGGGTTTAGATCCTCGCCATTGGTGATCTTGGACTCGATCGCGGCGAGCGCTGCCGAGTGCTCTTTTGAGCTTTGGCTCTTCTGGTGCTCGCGGGAGAGATGAAGTCTTCGTGGTCGGGGCTCGACGAAACGACCCCTCCAGACGCGGTAGTCGATCAAGAGCGATGAGAGGGTCTGTTCCTCTATGTAGCCCGGCTTTGCGGGCATCGCTTCGGTGATGTGGCGGCGGATCCGCGATTCGAGCCTCTCGACGATGTTGGGCACAGAGCGACGGTAGTGCCCCGTTCGGAGTCACCCCCCGCCGCGCCGCGTCCGATACTCGTGGGCGATGGCCGAGATCCCCGCCGACCGGAAAAGTGAGATGGAAGACGGCGCCGCCGTGATCTTGGAGCTCGATGCCGCGCTGGGGTTGATCGGCTCCGGGACTGCAGCACTGACCTCCCAGCCAGGACGACCGCGGAACCTCGACACGGCGCTGCAGCAGCTCGCCCCCGGCTTCGAGCGCTTCCTCAAGCTCACCTTCATCCTCGCCGGGGAGCACCTGCATGGAGCTCGGCCGCAGGCCAAGGCGCTGCGGGGACACGGTCACGACCTGCTCGGCCTGCTCGATGCCCTGGTCGAGCTTGTCGCCGGCGCCGAGGGCTACGCACGGCGGTTGGTCGTCGTCGAAGACCTCGAGTTCATGCGCTCCGAGGAAGGCGTTCGCCGACTGCTCGAGGTTCTCGCCTACTTCGGCGCCGGAGGGCGCTTTGCCCGCACCGACCACCTCGCCGGCGTTTCGGATCGGGGTGCCGACGCCGAACCGTCTCGCCGATGGGAAGAGATCGAGCAGGAGCTGGTCTGGGCGCGGCCCGATGTCGAGGCGATCGTGGAGTCGAGGGAGCTGATGGAGCCCGCGACCTTCGAGGTCGTCTTCCGCCTGCAGCGCCTGGCGCGTGCGATCGCCCGGATGTGGGTCTTCGGAGCGCTCGGTGAGGACGGCGGCATCCACGTCGGCGTCCTCTCGACCTATACCCGCCTGGACGACACCGAGCTCGGCTACCCCGCTTCCCTGTGAAGCTCGGCAGCGGAGACGGCGATGAGAACGGGAGTCTCGACCGGCATCACGCGCCCGGCTCTTTGGTTGATGACTCGGCTGCCATTTCCTCCTCGACGGCCGCCAACTCCTTTGCCACCTGCTTGCGGGCCTCCAGATCCTCCGTGAGTTGCGAGAGACTCGCCGGACCCCAGTAGAAGAAGTCCAACATCCCTTCCACGAACTGGCGGATCAGCGGCACGTCCGCGTCCCTGACGTCTAGCTCGGCGTCGTGCCCGCCGAGGTTGCGGTACTCCCGCGCGATGTGAGCCTGGTCGGCAAGCGGCTTCGGGAGATTCCCCTTCGCTTCGAGGACGTCGAGGCGGTCGGCCAAGTCCTTGAGCTTCGCGGTCCGTGGCACGCCTTGGTCCGCGCAGACGGCCTCAAGGGCCTTTCCCGCGCGTACCGCGAAGGCGTCGGGTAGATGCTGGACCTGAAGCATTTCCATATAGCGACGTTGGACCCGCTCAGGGAGGTCGTCGAGGTTGCGGTGCTCCGGGTAGATCTCATCGGGTTCCACGTCTGCGGGGTCCATGAACTCGTCAATCCAGGTGTAGGTCGAGAGCGTCAGCTTGTCGCAGCCTGAGCAGACGTCGATCTGCGCGCGATCCTGGATGGTGATCTCGTAGCTCAAGGCACCGTCCTCGACGGTGTCGGGCGCTTCTTTAAGGACGATCCATCCCTTGTTCTCGCGGGTTTCCTCCCGCCCGCAATGTCCACATCGCTGCGCCATCGGGCAACGGTAGCCCACCGAACCGGACACCCGGTGCCCGCGAACGGGTCGAGGACCTACCGTCTCGGTCGGTTCGAGCGGTAGTCGTCCAGGTCCCGCAGGAAGGCGAGGACCGACCGCCCGAACCGAGGGAGGGAGAACACGACGAGGACGCCGAGGAGGGCGTAGGCGTAGGGGTCTGCAGCGTTGATGTTCACCATGTGGGTCTAAGCGTTGGGGCCGATGTTCTCGCCCCCCCAAGGATCGCTCAGTTCCAAAAGTGAAACCGCCGGCGCACCGCGTTTCGCGGGTGACCCGCGCGGCTTAGACCGCACCACAGAGCCGAATTCAGCCTCCCTGACCGGTCTAGAAGATGCAGAACGGTATGTGGATAAGTGCTGGCAGGGAGGGTCTTACTCCTCGGATCTGTCGGCCGAGGCGACTAGGAGCCGACCCCGCCGCCCCAGATGTCCTGAACGTGGGCCGTGCCGCCGGTGAACTGGCGGATCTGGCCGACCGTCATGCCCGTCGCGCCGGCGATCGACCCCAGCGGGGGCTTCGCGCTGCGCCCCACGAGCAGGCCCGAGAGCTTGGACCTGTCCCGGTCCCACAGGCGGTCGGGCAGGGCAAGATCCGAGAACGCGCCGAGGGCCCCGGCCAGCTCGATCAAGACATCACCGCACGGCCACTCCTTGTCTTCGCCGCTTCCGTCGATCCGGTCGTAGGTCAGGTGTACGACCTCCCTGCCGAAGCGCCTCCGGTTTCGAATCTCGATGAGAGCTCGCCGCGGTAGCTGCTTTCGATCGCGCTTCCACTCGCCGGGAGCGCAGAAGTCAGACGCGAAGGCGTCGCGGGGCTTCCGAGCGTTTCGGTCGCGCCACAGAAAGTCGTTCAGGCAGCGGGCGTGGACGGCGAAGGCGTCGAGGAGGACGTTTTCGCCGTGCGAGAGTTCCCCTTCGCACTTGCCGATCTCCAGCGTGGTGTGGATCAGGGTGTCCACCTCGTACATGAGGTGCTCGGCGACCCACTCGCGCAACCGGTCCGGGGTCATATCCGCAGGGCAGTCAGCCATCGCTCTGTTGCCGCCGCTTGCGGCGTTCCTCCCATTCCCTCTCCAGCCCCAGCAAACCGCGCAGCAGCGCGACGACGGTCGTCAGGACCCCGAGGACAACACCGATATGTAGGCAGGTCGTAACCACAGATATCTAGGTCGCAAATACATTTCTGCTCCCTTCGCGCGCCGCGTCGGCGCGGGGTGGTGGTTACGTAGCTCGGCGTCAGTCGATCGACACCGTGCTCAAAGTGTAGTCCGCGCGACGGCAGCTATCCGGGGTCAATGCCGACTATCGGACACGGGCACCGTTGACCCCGCGGCCACCGGCATCAGCGCCGGCAGCGATGGCTCGAAGCGGGGGTCCTCTTCGTCTGTATGTGCCTGGCGGCTACGAGAACGCCCTGTCGACCATGCCGCTCTCGTCGTCCCCCGGTTCGTAGTCCGCGTAGATCAGCGTCGTGCGGTAATCGCGGTGCCCCATCCACTCCTGGATCCTGCGCATCGACACCTCAGGCGAGGCGGCCATTCTCGTGCCGAAGGTATGACGGAGATCGTGGAAGCGGATCTTGCGCACCCCCGCCGCCTTCAGTGCTTTCTTGAACCGCCGCACGAGCGGGCCATGGGGAAGCACCTTGCCACTCAACGGGTTGGCGAAGACGGGGTCGTCCTCACCAGAGAAGTGGGAGTTGCGCTGATGGGCTCGAAGCTCTTTTGCGACCCTGCTCGAGAGAGGCACCGAGCGTTCGCCGCTGCGGGACTTCGGGGTCGACCAGTGGCCGCGGGTGTAGTTGCGGCGTACGCGGATCTTCGTTGCCGCCCAGTCGACATCGCGCCAGCGAAGTGCGAGGAGCTCTCCCTGGCGCATTCCGGTCATCGCCGCGGTTAGAAAGATCGCCCGGTCGGTGGAGCCGAAAGGCTCCTTGAAGACATCGATCCCGGCGATCAGTGCCTCGAGCTCTGTCTGGCTGAGGAACCGGATCTCTGAGCACTCACGGACCCTGGGCCGCCTCACGGAATGACACGGATTCTGCTTGCACCAGCCCTGGCGCTGGGCGTAGGTGAAGACCTGCGAGAGGAGCTTGAAGATGCCCGAGCGAGTCTTCTCCGCTTTGCCGGCCTCCGCTAACGCGGCCATGAAGTCTTCGATGTCGCTCTTCTGCACCCTGTCGACCATGAGCTCGCCGAATCGGGGCAACAGGTGCGCGCGAAGTATCGCTTGGTAGTTGTCGAGGGTGGTCGCCTTGCGTCCGAGCGAGTCGAGTTCGCGAAGCATCAGTTCTGCCGCGCTCGCGAACGAGATGGTCGCGCCGGATTCCGGTGGCCGCTCGCGAACCATGAGCCGGCGCAGCTCGGCCTCGGCCTGAGTGCGATTCAGTCCCTCTCCGGTCCCGCGCCGAAGCTTGGGCCCGACGCAGCGGTTGAGCCGTCGATTGCCTAGATACCAGCGGCCGTACCAGGCCTCGCGGCCGTTCGCCCGTTTCTGCACGTAGAGACTGCCGGTCCCGTGCGCGCGGCGGCTGGTCGTGTCGTCGGACATCTTGCCCTCCTATCGACGCCCCCATCGGAATGAGATGGAAGACCCATCCAGCCGCCTCGCGAAGAGGCATCGGGCACAAAACCGGCGGTTATCTCCTGCGTGGAAAATGCCCTCGTTCACGCTAAGGGACTCGTGCGGAGACCCTCCGATATGCCCCAGTCCTGCCGAAACGGACCGAAATGGACCGTTGGCAGGAGGGGCGAAATTCTTGGTTTTGATTTCGATGCTCCTTATTTGCAGGAGCTTTGATGCGGCTGAATGGAGTCGAACCATCACGTCCCGTTAGGGACACAAGGCCCTCAACCTTGCGCGTCTA
>WUUC01191600.1_pt1 | contig 40955 bp, 70 predicted proteins | sample 6278441 | NCBI WGS metagenome assembly WUUC01 (sample SAMN13675441, study PRJNA597444) | soil metagenome | isolation source: soil | place: USA: Washington | collected 2017-10
ACACCTTACCGAGGCCAGCACCTCCATGGTAAGGAGGGGGTCTGGGGTTCAAATCCCCACAACGGCTCCACTAAGAATTTAACCGTTTAGGAACAGTCCTAAGCGGTTTTTTTATTAAACCGGATCATTGCCTAGATAGCGATGCCCGGTCAGGTAAAACAACCTGATTTCAAGCGAAAACACTGACCAGCGGTCATATTACCGGCCTGGAGTCGCCAATAACTTGGAGAAATCAGTACAAGATTTTAATAATCCGATCATTCGGGCTATTAAATGCACCCTTTTACAAGACGGAACGCCCTTAACCCTTCGGTGAGTTGTGGTGAAAGGCTACGCAAATGATTCTTTAAAAATTTAGGTAGAGCGCAACTGCAAGACAAGTTAGTGACGCCAGTTAGCGACTGTAGCCAATCACTAGACGACTAAATAGCTTTTAGCTTGTCTTACACATGCGCTCTATATGTAGACCTTTCATAGCTGGGGGTAAGCGATACCTGTTGAGATAGTTGACGGCCAAGAGTCATATGCCTTGGATGCAGACATCATCAGATATACGGATTCGGATGCATATTATCCCTGGCTTTGGAAGGTCTACAGCCCTGGACGGATAGGAAACGTCCGTGCTCGCTAATAATAAATTGTAACCATGCCGGTAACCGGCGTTAGGAGATGGAGCTATGTCTAGATTATCCTACATTCCCCTCTGTTCAATTAAACATTGCGATATAGTCGCAGAGAGCTTGAGGTTGTTTGGGATAGAACTTTGTTTCAAACACCAACACACCATTAACCAATGGCTCGTAGAAAAAGGATATACGCGTTAATGAAAATCTATATTTGTAAAATCAAAATCTTGGGTATGCCTTTCGCCACTGTCAGTAAGGAACGAGCGCAAACTTGGGAACAAGAAGATGAAAGTCACTATTTTGAAGAAATGGAGTTAGAAGACATATGAAAAAGAAGTACTTACTTACCGACGATCAGACAGAGTCAATCGTTAAGCTCATCAACGAAGAAAAAGAGCTGAACGTAGCTAACGGTGACGAAGCCTATAACACTCACTGGGACAACATAATCATGGCGTTGGGCTACGCAGTCCATAACTAGAGGCTTCACTAGGGTACCGACTTGGCTACCCCAGATTAACCGCCCCCACCGGCGTATCTAATCCGCCAAAGGAACATTGTTAGTTCCCTTCAGGAGCCTTTTTGGTGTAAGGCTTCTGATCGGAACTTGCAATCGTAAGATTGGACAACTAGTGCAGGGTGTTCGCATGCGGGAGACGTCCCCGCCGTGATTAAGCTGCACTGCAAGTTTTAACCAATCGCATAGGGTAGCTCGTGCTTCTGCGAGAGAAGCAACGCGAGTCCTATGCGATTTAGGTTATTTAGGAGGAATGATGAAAGGACTTTATGAAAGAAATTACACTAATGGCGAAGAAAAGTGCCCTGTTGGACGTACAGATATACGTCTTAAAAGAAATTGAACTTATAAACAAACAACTAAAAATGATGGAGACGAAATGAGCACCAAAGAATTAACCAAAGAAGTAAACGCTACATGGCGTGGCATTAAAAGAGTATTTACCGTAACAGTCGGCGTAGTCGAAGCAATCGCATGGCTTGGACTGATTCTATTTGCCTGGGTAAACATTTTCGAGGTATTTAAGAACACTCGGGCTATGAACGACGTACTGTTTGCCGGCCTGATAGCCGTCACGTTAATCATTAGCTTACGGGCTGCTTATGAATTTGCAGCGTACCTGCGCAGAGTTGGAAATGAGTACGAGCGATGAAGATAAACGTAACCTATATCCCTCAAAACGTGGTGTTTCTGCCGCTATTTGGTAATGGCGGGGCCTACCGCAGCAGCGACGGAGCAATACATCTAATTTGGAACCCGGAGTTAATGTAATGGCCTGTAATCATACCGTGGTACAAGGTGGCGAGTGCATCAATTGCTACAAAGTTTTCGAAGATGCGTGGGACGAATGAGCCGCCTAAAGAGGTTATAGACCTTCTGAATGCCGAAGAAACAGGTCACATAGGATTTCGGCGTCCGTTAATTAAACACATTAAAAATAAAGAGCCATTGTCATATTTCCGTGAGCACGAAGCCAAGTTAGCAGATGGCGATTTTACGGATATAGACAATGGTTTTTAAGGAGAAGGTATGGCCGAAACAGGCGAACTTGTAGAGACGAACGAATTGACCATTGTTGCTAAGAACAGTGGCCTTGAACAAAGTAAGATTGGAGTACTGCTAGCTAAATTTGGCCAGCCATTTCAAGACGCTATGAATATCATAGATCAGGCTCAAGGCATTCAAGTAACGAATGAAAATCAAAAAGATGAAATCGAACAGGCAGGCTTTGCCCGTAAGGAGCTTAAGCGTCTTCGTTGCGAGGTAGAGAATACTCGTAAGGAGTTAAAAGAGCAATCCCTGCGTGAAGGTAAAGCGATTGACGGTATGGCAAACGTCATTAAGGCGGTTATCGTTCCGGTTGAAGAGAAGCTTGAAGAGCAAGAAAAGTTTGCTCAACGTGCTGCTGCTAAGCGTTTGGCTGAAAAGCTTGAAGAGCGCCGAATTCGTTTAGCCGAATATACCGATCAGCCCGGTATGTATAAGTTTGAGGATAGTTCTGATGCTGAATTTGATGAGTTAATTAACTCTCTTAAAGAAGCACGGGACATACAGGTTGCCGCCCAGAAGAAAGCCGAAGAAGACCGCATTGCAGTTGAAAAGGCCGCCGCTGCCGAGCAAGAACGTATCCGCCAGGAAAATGAAAAATTGAAGGCCGAAGCTGCTGCTCGAGAAGCGCAATTAGCTAAAGAGCGTAAAGCCGAAGAAGCGGCTCGTGTCGCGGAACGTGCTGAACAAGAAAAGAAGCTTGCAGCTGAACGTGCGATTGCCGAAGAAGAACGCAAAAAGCGTGAAGCTCTTGAAGCTGAACAGCAGGCCCAGGCAAAGGCCGAAGCTGCTGCGAAGGTAGAGGCCGAAGAAAAAGCCCGTACTGCATTGCTTGCTCCGGATAAAGACAAGCTTATGAAGTTTGCGGATACTCTGGACGCACTTGTTTTACCAAACGTTGCGGACCGTGAAGCTGGCAAAGTCCTGGACGAAACAAAAGACTTTCTCGGGCGTGTCAGTAAAAACCTACGGATTAAGGCCAGTCAGCTGTAATGAGCCTTATTGTCAATGATCGGGCAACCGATAAACAAATAGCGATGCTTAAAAAGTTGGAGTACTACGGAGATTTAAATCTCTCTATGACTGCGGCCGCACAGCTTATTGACGAATACTTTGAAGAACAACGTCTCGCACAACAGGAGCATGTATACGACCTAGAAGGTCACCAAATTGATACTTATTAAGGAGAAAAGATATGAGTTTAACAGTTAAAAGTAGCGGTAACAGCGAATTTGAAACAACCCCCGAGGGCACATACATCGCTCGCTGTATTAAAGTAATTGATCTAGGCACGCAGACGAGCACCGGTCAATTTGGAACTAAACAGCAAAAACAGGTCATGGTTACTTGGGAGTTGCTCGACGAAGATATAAAGATGACTGATGGCCGGCCTTTTGCAGCAACACAGTTTTATACTGCCAGCCTGCATGAAAAGGCTAAGCTCCGTAAGGATTTAGAAGCCTGGCGTGGTAAGAAGTTTACTGACGAAGAACTGGAAGGTTTTGATCTTCTGGACGTACTCGGCACGTACTGTATGTTGCAAGTCATTCATTCGCAAGACGGCCAGTATGCCAACGTAAACGCCATCATGAGTTACCGGGGCGAGAAACCGGCCGGTGTTAATGAATTGGTGTCTTTTGACATTAGCAATCCTGATATGGGCGTCTTTAGTAGTCTGTCCGACAAGATGAAGCTAAAAATTGAGGGCACTCCTGAATGGCAAGAACGCCAAAAGGTTACTGACGTCATGACCAAGGACGAGGTTCATATTCCGACTAATGAGGAATTAGACAACCCACCTATGCCTGACGACTTTTTGAAGAAATAACTTTATCGGGGGATATATGGCCACAAGAACAGCACCAGACCTATTCAGCAATAACCGCGACGAGTGGATCAAAAAGGCACAGGACGCAGCCCGTAAGTTTCTTGAATTACATGACGAAGTGACGATAGACGACGTGCTTCGGCTGTGCCCCTGCCCCAGGTACTTTCATCGGAACACTATCGGCAGGGTGCTTAGTAAAAAGCACTTCAAGCTCTTGTACCACAAGGCGTCTGTTAACCGGACACGTCACGGTAGCATTATCGGGGTATGGGGGATGCTGGACGAAATGCCGGTGAAACCTAAACGTGTTAAGGAATATGGAGACGTCGTGTAATGTTTAATCAACGATTCGGGAACAAATACGGCGCGAAGAAAACCGAGTTTGACGGTCGTAGGTATGACTCCAAGTTTGAAGCTGGTGTCGCCCAGGATTTAGACCTACGGCTTAAGGCTGGTGATATTACGGCCATTGAGCCGCAGTTCAAGGTTGAGATGTGGTGCTACCGCGAGAACGGCCTACCCGCCTTTAAGGTCAGCCATAAGATTGATTTTCGGGTGACAAATAAAGACGGTAGCTATGAATTAATCGAAGCCAAGGGCGCGGAGACCACGGATTATCTGTGGCGTCGTAAATTCCTTGAGCATATTTGGCTACCAGATCACCTCGATCACACATACACAGTCGTAAAGCAAAGAAGTTATTACAGATAAAGAGGGAGCACAATGCAACCAAAGATAGATAAGAACATTCCCAGCCCGCCAGAGCGGACTGCAATGCTTCGGAGAATGGAACCAGGCGATTCGGTGTATGTACCAGGCGTTAAAGACGCTACTGCTGCTTACGCCCGCTATTTCAATCCTGCAAAACGTATTGGCATAAAAATAAAGATTAGGAAAGAAGCAGATGGTGTACGTATTTGGAGGACGGAATAGATTATGGAAAAGAAAAGCACTCTCGCTGACCTACTTATACGCGCAGAGGACATTTCCCCATATGTCAAACACAAAGGTAAAAAAGTGTTTAAGCTGCATATTAACCGTTCTAGCCATCGTTGGATGGGGGCTATTGCTCGTTGTTGGCGGCGGGTTGTGGTTTTACCAGTTAAGAATTTAAGGAAGTAGGGCGGATTAGAACCGTCCGTGACAACTAATAATCTGCGGCGACCATGCCGTTAACTTGCGTGAGGAGGCTCATGAAAATCCTGAATCTCTACGCCGGTATAGGCGGCAACCGGGCGCTGTGGGGTGACGATCACGACATTACCGCTGTGGAGAATGTGCCAGAGATTGCCGACGTGTACCGTGAGTTGTGGCCTAGCGATACGGTCGTAGTAGCTGACGCACACCAGTATTTGCTTGACCACCATCAAGAGTTTGATTTCATCTGGAGTTCGCCGCCCTGTCCGACGCACTCAATGTTACAGATACCCCAGAACGCCAAGGGCAACGTGCGTTACCCGGATATGACGCTATACCAAGAGATCATATTTCTTAAGCAGTTCTGCCGCGTGGCGTGGGTAGTCGAAAACGTGAAGCCTTATTACAAACCGCTCATACCGCCCACACGGGAATTAGCCAGGCACTTGTTCTGGTCGAACTTCCACCTTAGTAAGTATTTTGATCATAGTAACTTTACTATGATCAAAAACGGTATTGGCACCATGGAGCGCGAGTATGGCCTTACATTGCCAGCCAGCACGACTAACAAACGCAAGCTGCTGCGTAACTGTGTCATTCCCGAGCTGGGCCTGCACGTATTCAACTGCCGCGACAACTTAAAGCAAGAGGTGCTGCTGTGAACGGAAGCACCACCGGAGTTACCGAAATGGCTAAACCAGATTACACGCCCCCACAAGACCTATCGAATCCGTCCACAATTGACAAGCTAACTCATGCAGGTATAGACATGTCCTGGTACGACAAAGCACAGAAACCTGAAGATGTAGAAGCAATACTAACCGGTACAGACAATTCAGGCATCCACAAACACACCTTGAAGCGGGCTTACAAGCGCACACGGAACGTAAACGGCCCGGCGTTCATCCTATCCTGGATTTGTGTTGGCTGTCCCTTCCGTCAAGCTTTTGATTTGACACACGATGAACCTGTTAAGAAGTAAGGAGAACTAATGAACGATCTAAAACAACAGCTTCCCGTCCTATTCGAAGAATATAAAACGTGGCTTGTCCTAAACCAAATCCCTCACTACGGCGAAACAGTAAACAGCACTGCCTACGGTGGGCTTACCGTAAAACCAAGTTTCGAAGGCTTTATAAATTGGTGTTCGAATGAAAATCCAATACCAGCCTAATAGCCCGACAGTCACCTACGACGGACTGGATATATCTGACGAATTTAACCTTGTGTATCAGTCCCGCTATATAGCCGAACTTAGGAAACTGAATAAACGGCTGACGACGCTATTCGCTGTTGATGCGGTCACCTGCGGCATCATCGATGCGGTACTAACTGAATATATTGCTGCGGCAGAGAAAAAGCAGTCTAGTCTATTCAAAAAGCTAATGCCCCCGGAAAAACTCAGCTTTACTAACGTAACAGGAAAGAAGAAACCACAATGAGATGTTTAATGTGTGACGGATGTTTATTAATAGCTCCCTGCACTTGCGGGGAAGATTGCGACCAACACGATGAAGACTAAAGCACAGAAACGCAAAAATCTAGAGGTAAAGCTATCTAACGCAGCTGGAATAACTGCTACCTATGCACAGGTTATAGCTATACGGCGAAAGGCAGCAGCGGCTTAGTGCGGATTAGAACCGAACTACTTTTGTGAGCCAAAGGCACAGAAGGGATTAATTAAATAAGGAGGGATTATGGCGGATTTGAAAGGCCAGGAAGCAGCCACGCAGTCAGTGGCAACCAAGTCGATGCGTCCTGTGGAGTCGCTAATGTGCGAATACTTCGTACTCAAAGATCAGTCCAAGCGCCTCAAGACAGCACGCCACGAGTTCATGGAGACCTACAAGTGTACGAACATGAAAGAAACCGCGTACATGGAGCCTCCTGAGCCTTGCGTTCTACGGTCGTATGGCAAGCCCCAGCTCGAAAATGACGCTTGCGAACCATGCCTAAGACGGCACTGGTATTACACTGAGCGCAAGAAAAACTCACACAGGCGGGGCGTAATAATGCGCCTGGTTAGACACCAAGTTAAGGTTATCGACATGGCTAAGACAGGCTTTGTGGCTGTCACGGACGGGGAATAATCCGCCCAACCAACCTCAACCAAAGGAGAATACACCTACTATGAAAGACAATATAAATGAACGGGATGAAGTGGACAAGCTTACGTCACTCCTTTTCGGCAATAGCGCAAGAACCATCGCACGATGGGTTATCCAAGACCGGGAGGCCACTAGGCAAGCTGTATTAACAGAACTGCTGGAGAAAGCGCCGGAAGACCCGCCCAAAACACACTCAGGGCTAATAACTGCTTTCACACTGGCTGAAGCAATTCAAAAGAATAACGCCCAATGGAAAGAGGCGCTAGAGAAGATACGGAGTAACACATGACCAGAGAAAGCAACGGTTTCAAGGTTGGCGATGTAATCCACAACGGTTGGGCTGGCGAAGAAAACTGCTACTCGATCATAGTCGGGCGTAGCAGTATCAAAACCGGCCAGTTCAGCACCACGAGCTGCTACAAACAACGCTTGTTATATAAGGGCAAACTGGTAAAACACGTCAGCTTAATGGACATCAGGCAAGAACGTCAAACCAAAATAGGCCATATCGACTACGAGGGGGCTATTGTTACTGAAATGCAAAAGTTAATCGAAGCCACCCAACTAACGCCCCCAAAGGGCACTGAAAGGAAATGAAGTATGAGCAAACTAGTAAACTTCGGCCGCATATTCAAGTGCTGGCTACCGTATTCAGACGGTTATGCTGATTACAAGATTACTGATAAGTTCGTGCCCGAACGGGTAGGGGTAGGTAACGGTGTCGTTTGGGTGTACCCACACGAAGGGCACCCTATACCGCTGGAGGTATTGGTTCATTGCTTCCAAGAGGAAGGCGCACGATCATGACCACTCCCCCCAAACCACTAAGTGATGATGAGCTACGGGAAGAGATAAGCAAGATTCACGGTCGATTACATGGAAGACAAATTACCCATAAGCAAGTAGCAGTGCAAAGTCACTGGCCGATGGGTGACTTACAGAGTGTACTAATTGAGGACGAATATCTGTTTATTGACGAGATCGTTCAGCTTCACAAGACCCAAGCTGCTTTACGCGAGAGTGAGGCAGACCGTAAAAGTCTTGAAACGATAGCATCCTTACTTAATGGCGATTATAACCAAGTTGACGTTGTTAAGGGATATATCCATAACAAACTAGAAATGTATGCCCAAGAAGGAAAGAAGGACTTATGAGCACCTCTAGTACAAATAGAGACCCGGAATACACACTCGGCTACTGCGATAACTGCGTACAGATGACGAACCACTACGCAGACGGTATCTGTGCTAAGTGCAAGACGCCTGCACCTGGTAAGACCACCGTAGACTGCCTAGTTCAGCTCGCCCCTAAACCAGAGAAAGGCCAGCAATGAGCCAAGCAGATAACGCATTCAGAATATTAAAAAAGAATCTAGGCTACCAAGACTTCTTAGACCTGATTGTATTAATTTCCGCACACCTAGAGAAAGAGTCACAGGAATTTATGAAGCAGGATGAACCAAAGAAAGGCCAGCTATGAAAGCACACGAATTTGCTATTTACGCCGGTGATACCTTTGTAGATGTAGGTACAGCAAGGGAACTAGCAGAGCGTATGGGCTGTTTACCGGGCCACATTAAGTATCTGTCCACCCCGGCGCATAGACGCAAGCTAAAACGGTCTAAGAAGCCGACAGGGCGTGCAAAGTACGCCGTAAAGCTTGGGGCTGTTTCATGAATACACCAGAACCCACGACCCTAACTAACATGAGAGGAGCGTATGTATGAGTAAGTACTTTAAACCTGATGGAAGTTTGAAACTCGATATCAGTAAATACATTGAAGAAGGCGAATATAGCGACGACCTTAAAGAAGATGTCTGGGAAGAACTAGAGAGAGATCTCGAAAAGTACCCCAGTAAATCGCCCGCAGTTGGCATGTATTGGGCATCTAACGCAGCAAACCAAACCCACGGCAATTACGACGCAGGAACAATCATAGGGCGAATGCTATGACCCACACAAAGGTTAACGGCATGGCTTCGAGTGATTCTAAGCCACCACACAGCGGTTCTAATCCGCCAGAGGCACCAGAACCCACAGACACGGAAGGGCTAGCACTGGGCGGATTAGATACGTCAGAGACAGCTCGTAACCTTGGAGCAACCAAGACGGTAACGCCGGTGGAGCCTTCATTTGTATGGTCACTCTATTACCCAGCCCCAGAGACAAAACACTGGCGCGTCACTGGAATGGATGTTGACGGGCAGCAAGGCGTCTATGTGGACGTACTCATGCACTGCGACCAATTGCGGCATAGCCCAGGGCTAAACAGATGCAAGGTGTGTTTTGAGTGCCACGAACTGCCAAAGGCAACAGATGAGCGCTACGCCTACAGGTGGTATCCGAGTAAACCAAGTATCAAATCAGTAATGCAATGGAACCGGCGTAACTGGGAACGGAGGGTGAGATGAGCAACTGTTCAAAGAACGACAGCGGTAAGCATGGTTTTATGAATATACCAGCAACCGATAACGAACAGATATACAACTACATTACCTGTGTGGCCTGTGGGGAACGCCGAGCGATTAAAAGAGATGGTGTTCTAATATTTTGGGATACTCAGAACCAAGAGTGGGTTACCGACTTGGTTTCTACAAGCTCTGACGACTCCCCGGACGTTGCCAATCCGCCCACCCCTCCCCCCTCTCCAGCTATAGAGAGGGCACAGCTAACTAGTAAGCTTGAAGTCTGGAAATCAATACTAGGTGACGAGCTAATCGTAAGCTCTGACGACTACATAACCGTACCTGCTGATTGGATTAAAAACCGGCTTGGCGAACTTCAGGCCGCTCTCGATAAGCTAGATAAGGGGCAGAAATGACCGACCAAGTAAGCGACTGTCATCAAGCACCCATGGTCCTATGCGAAGGTGCGGCGTGGGACGTCTCTGCCGATTCGATTAGAGATGGTTCTACCTTCTATTATGGCTGTTCATTTTGTAAACAAGCCTGCGACATTTACGCCCCTGCTACCCCAGTTACCGCCATGGCTACAACAGACGATGGAGCGAGCACGGACGTTTCCGATCCGGCCGATGAGCTAGAAACTATACTTCGGCAAGTTCACATTGACGGTTACGACAGAGGCAAGAAACAGCACCTAACACCTTATACCTACACATTACCCAATGAGAAGTTTTTGAAAGAGAAGTATAAAGCCCTCGACGCTCACATACGCCGGGTTACTTTAGAGGCACGCCGAGACGAGGTTAAGTACCGCTATACTAATTTAATCCTTGATGGAGTTGATGAGTTCAGATGGAAGCAGTTTGCCGAAGAACGAATTGAAGCAATTAACAGAGAGTTACAAGAAATAGAAGGGGAACAGAAGTGAAAGAAGATTATTGTCGTTCATGCGGACTTTACTGTGAATACGACCCGTGCGAACACTGTGGAGCCTCAAACGCATGACCCAAACACCTAACACAAACGAAAAACCACGTCATACATTTATAAACCTTTACACGCCATTACTACGGTTAGGCTGGCACCACCAAGCGTTTAGAGCGGCTGTACTTCATTTTATCCATGAAAGGGGATTGTGATGAGCGGCAACCCTGACAATCCCTGCATGAACCCTGAGCCTCATAAGGCCGGTACTCTGCCTTGCTGCGCGGGAATAATCTTCAACACCGGCCCCACCACAGCGGTTACCGGCTTGGTTAAGAGTAGCGCCGGAGCGACCACAGACGCCTCCAATCCGCCATCAGCCCACCCAACTACACCCAGTACTAAGCCACTAACACGGGATGAATTACGGGAGAAGATAGTTACACTACGCCACGAACGTGACGCCCACCAAATGGACGAACCTGAGTACGTTGACGCTATCATGGCCGCTGTAGACGCCTGGGCAGACCGCCGGGCAGATAAACGGGTGGAGGAAGCACGGATAGAGGGCGCACAGTTTAATTGGATATGCCAAAAAGACGTATGCGGTGCATACAACCCATACGATTGTCGCCAATGTCGTGTGTGCGGGGCTGAACGGCCTAAGATTTACAGCCAGCAGGAGCTGGATGCGGCGATGGAAGAGGCACGGAAACAGCTAGGCGATCAAATCGAAGACGCTATTGCAGAGTTTGGCGACCAAGTACCCCTAGTCTTTACCTGCATTGAACAGATAATTCATGGTGACGGTGAACAGAATGTACGTTAGCCGTGCTACCCATCACCCAAAAGGAGGAAATAAATAACATGGCTACTAAAGACGACCAGGAAGCTGTAGCAGCGTTTATGGAATCGCTGGGATGGATTGAACACTATAACTACTGGTTCTATGGCGAACCAAACGTTTTAGGCACTGAGCCCACGATGTCAAAGACCAGCGCCGTACTCTTCTACCAAGCCCTGAAACAGCGGGAGGATGAGCTGTATGAGCGGGTACGGGCAATGCGACCAGCATCAGCGGACTACCCTACAGGCGATGAAATCGTTGAACAGGACATTAACATGGCTACCGCTGTACCATTCGACGACGGCTACAACGAGGCATTAACCACCTACGACGCTGCTATTAATGCGGCCTTTGGACGGGATAAGGAGGTATAATAAACCAATGAGCTACATAGCAAATGCAAAGCGGTACTTAGACGCCTACTGGGATACAGACGATCCTGCCGAACAGCTACAGACACTCAAGAGCGCTATAGCTGAAATAAATGTATTGATATCTAAGATTAAAGAAGAGTCGGAAGCACCACAGAGTTAACGCCATGGCTACGCGTGGTTATGCGCTGCCACTGGCGTTTCTAATCCGCCCAAGGGCCGAGGTTCTTTTGTTATATAAGGGCTAACACCTAATTTGTGCCTTCATACCGGTGCAGGATACAAAGGCACAAACCAACTGTTACAGCCCAGACACCTTAAATGAATGTCCTAAACGACACACAGCGGTCCCTGTACCTACAAGACGCCGTACCCGACCAGAACAGTCAGGACAGAAGCCAAGGTAGAACAGTATGCGCTGGAATGTGTTCATAGCGATATTGTAACATATTATGATATCCAATGCAAGGTAGTCTCGGTAAATGTCTATGGTTTTTAAGCTCTTATGTTATAATGCAGTCAACAGAGAGATTCTTCATAGAACATAGAGCGAGGCGTATTACATCGTAATGCCCTAGTACATGAGATTCTATAAAGGATCTTTGTTGCGAGCGTGCGTGATTAGAACAAACTTATCTAATCTCTACGTACGTCTCGCTCTATGACGATACAGTTATATATCTACGGCTGTCAGACGTGCGGAGTTAACTCCGTATATGTCCGAAAATTGAAGGCGCACTGTTTTCACGCGGGTATAAATCTTGAGATAAAGAATACCAAGTATGACAAGACAGCTTTTGATGAGCATACCTTTTATCTGAGTCTAATGCTTAGCCCTGATACAGATCTGTATCCACCGATTGTTAAAACCGGCGACGTAGTAGTGTTTTTGCGCGAGTGGCAGCCATGATTGTTATCTCTATACTGGCGACCTACGCCCTGACGCTGATCTTAACTTCAGCCGAGGGGCCGTTTGGTACATTTTCGAGACTACGAAACCATCTAACCGGACTTAACTGTTTTATATGTACCTCTGTATGGGTAGGGGCGGTTATAGCTATCCCTTTGTCTCATGACGCTACGTACTGGTTTATTGCGTCTTTTGGACTGGTAGGCGGTGCTGTACTACTCGATCGCTTAACAATGAGGGAAAGGTAATGGCAAACAAGATAAGTCCAGACGAACCGTTCGCAAAACAGAAAAAGAAACTTACTTGGTTGGATAAGCTTATTTTAAAAGTTAAAGGCCAATAATGCGTCCATACGTTGTCGCAACCGAGGTATACAAGCAAGGTAGGTTGACGTTTATCCTTACCCCTAGTCGGACAATAGTGAAGACGGCACTTAACCAGCGGTTCTTTTTAGAACCTCGAATGCATTACTGGCAGCGTAGGATACGACTCATTAATACGATGATTCAACTGGGTGAAATACGCAACCTGAATGAGCTTGCGGAGTGGTGTGGCCGGGGGGTGGAGTGGGTACCCACGGATTACACGTTTGAACCACGGCAGGAAGAAACAGCATGTTAATTTCTTATTGCGGCAACCGTAAGAACAAGGCATCAGATGGTAAATCGTTTAACACGGAAAGCCATATTGCACTCACCTTGCAAAAACTAGGACACACGGTCAACTTTATTCAGGAAGACGAAATACAATTCGGCACGTTACCGTCACGAGTTGCTGGATCGGATATTTTTCTTTGGACTCGTACCTGTCCCGACAAGGTGCTAGAGGCTGATCTGAAGGCAATAGAAGCCCAAGGCATACCAACTGTCAGCTTCCACCTAGATAAGTATACCGGCATAGCCAGAGATGGCGGTATGAGCATTGGAAGCACATTTTGGAAAACACAGTTTGTTTTCTCCCCCGAAGGAGGTTCACAAGCGCAAGAGATATTTAAGTTGCACGGTATTAACCAGTTTTATTTGCCCGCTGGCGTGTTTGAAGATGAGTGCTACATTGCTGAACCAGTGGACGAATTTAGGCATGGCATTGTGTTTGTCGGCGGCGGTGTTGAGTACATGCATAAAGAATGGGAATACCGTGGCCTACTCGTACGGTGGCTGCAAGAGGCTTTCGGTGACAGGTTCGTGAAGTATGGCGCGCCGCAGCGTTGGCTACGTGGGGCAGATTTAAATAAGCTCTACGCTAGTTCTAAAATCGTTATTGGTGACACGCTCTGCAAAGACTTTACAGACAGTTTTTATTATTCCGACCGCGCTTTTGAAACTACCGGCCGTGGCGGGTTCTTGATACACCCATATATACCAGGCATAACTGATCATTTTGTAGACCGTAAAGAGGTTGTGCTATATTCATACGGCAACTTTACACAGTTAGAGAATTTAATCCGCTACTACCTTGATCATGAGGATGAGCGTCGCGCCATTCAACTGGCCGGGCATGAACGCACCAAGAATACTAATACTTACACGCACAGGATGCAGCAGATGCTTGCGGTGCTTAAAGAAGAAGGAGCAATTTGAAAGACTTTATAACATGTGCGAGCATAATTATCGGCATCGGCATCATTAGCCTCGATAACACTCCCACACTGGTGAGTATAGCTGGAGGGGTGATGCTAGTATTAGGGCTAGACTTGAGGTATAGGCAGGACGACGATGAAGAAGCTTAACCTAGGCGCTGGCCAATACCTCAAAGAGGGCTTCATAAATGTTGACCAATTCCCTCTAGACGGTATTGATGTAGTCCACAATCTGACTATGTTCCCCTACCCTTTTGATGACACGAGTGCTGATGAAATAGTGGCTTACGATGTTATCGAACATCTGCCCTCACATGTCGATGGGGAGAATACGGTGCTGAGGTTCGTAACCGAGTGTCACAGGATACTAATTCCAGGGGGAACGTTGTTCATACAGACCCCCCGCTACGATGCTGAGTTCCTATATATAGACCTCTCCCACGTGCGCGGATTCCATGAAAAGAGCTTTGACTTTCTGGACCCAGATACTGAATATGGAAAGACTACAGGCTTCTACACAAAGGCGAAATTTAAGGTGTTATGTGCTATACTAGAGAATAAGAACTTACAATTTTCAATGGTTAAGCTATGATTAAAGAAATCAAATTCGCCCTTGTCATATTTATTGCATTACTCATCTATTGCCTTGGCATATTTCTAAGCTGGACGGTGCTTACTCCGGCCGTATCAAATGGTGCGGTACTAGTCTACGTAGAGATGTGTCTCATTGCATGCTATGGAATGTGGTTGTATCTCATTGTCGCGGTTGGACAGATGGAATGGAAGGAGAGATTTAAACGATGAAGAAACCTTTAGTAATTAGCGAGTTAGAACTGGCCAACGCTAGAATTGCAGCTCAAGGTGAAGTTATAGACGAATTGATAAGAATGCTTAAGGAGTCTAGCCCTAAGATGTATCAACTCATGGTCACTAACAGTAAGATTAACGACTGGTATCTGATTAGGATAGGTGCAAAGTGAGAAAATCTTTAGTAATTAGCGCACATTTAGACGATGCTGTATTATCAGCCGGCCAGTTCCTTGCTGGCCATCCTAACTGTGACGTGTTGACTGTGTTCAGTGGTATTCCCATGTACCATCCAGGCGAAGACGGCGAGGCATATGTTACTCAATACGACCTTAACTGTGGATTTGAGACTTCCAAAGATGCTATGGTCACTCGACGACAGGAAGACCGTGAAGCTTGCGCTATCTTAAACTCGAACCCCTACCATACAGACCGTCTAGATGCGCAGTACAAAGGAGACGGCGACTACCTTAAGCTCCGCCACGAGTTGCGAGATTGGATTAAGGCACACGATTATGAAATGATAATCGGTCCGTTAGGGGTACGACATCCCGACCATGTTAGGCTATCGGACTTGCTTATCGGACTTGATCTACCAATTCTATATCTTTATGAAGACCTACCCCACAGAGTTACCCACCCCGAGCTAGTAAGAGAGCGGTTAGAAGTAATAGAAAACGACAGGTATAATCCAGAGCTAACGTTTATAGGTGACGGTGACATTGCAAATAAGGTACGTGCTTTATGGTGCTATAGGTCACAGATTGGCCGGGGTGATTTGAATCCTTACAACTTATATGTAAACGAAAGGTTCTGGAGAGTATGAAAATTTTTATAGTTACTGCCGATGACATAGAGGATCACTCACCCGAAGCAGCCTTTGCCACCAGAGAGGCGGCCGAAAAGTATACGGAAAACATGTATCAGAAAGAAGTGGAACGTTGGAAACAGTTTGAGGGTAAAGGGTCGGCTCCTGACTTCAGGTATTCTAAGAAGAACTTTTACAGCGAAGTAGTTGAGATGGAGCTACAGCAGTAATGCTAAAGCTTAACCTCGGATCTGGTTATACTAGTCATCCAGATTTTATAAACATAGATCAGTTTGACTACGGTAATAACATAGTCGCTGATATTCGTGTTGGCCTACCCTTTCCCGATGACCATTTCGACTTCGTTCTAGCTAACCATACGCTGCAAATGTTCACTTACGAAGAACTGCCAAAGGTTATTCTAGAAGTGTTACGTGTAATGAAAAAAGGTGCAACGTTTCGGATAATCACACCGGACATTCTAAAGGCTTTCGATGCTTACATAGAAGGAGACCGGGATTACTTCCCCATTGATGACACTGTAGAGGTATCGCTTGGTGGCAAGCTTATGCGGTACATCTTCTGGCATGGAGACACACGAAGTGCATTCCTAGAAGATGGACTTGTTGATCTGTTATGGCGCTATGGTTTTGATACGGTGCAGCTATCTGACTTTGGGAAGTGTGAGCTGGATTCTAGGGAGAGTGAAAGTTTAATTTTGGAGGCGCGGAAATGAGAGAACACAAGTACCGCATATGGGACGAGAAGAACAAAGAGTTCGTTTATTTCAACCTTCGCCGATTAGTGGGTCACTGGAGCGGGATTGTATTTGACCCAGAGGAACCGTCAACGCAAAGCAATGGACGTGAGGGTATTGCAGGTGGTGAGTATGACGAAGTTAGCCTTTTGGGAACCGCCCCACTTGATGAGTTTACGGGACGTACTGACAAGAACGGTAAGGAAATCTACGAAAGGGATATAGTTGAAAAGTATGCCCCGCTACACACTGCTACCGACGAACTTAGTCGGTTTGTGAATATTATAGAATGGAATACAGAGTCCTCTGGTGGTGGATGGTCTTGGGTTGAAAGTGGGGTAAAAGTAATCGGCAATATCTACGAAAACCCGGAGCTACTAGAAAAATGACAAAGCTCGGCATGATCTGTCGCATGGACAAGAGCGGTCTAGGCCAAGGGCAAACGCTACGCCTTGCTAAGCTGCTAAATCCTGACAGGATAATGCTCATAGACAGTACGCCCTTTAACGGCGCGCAACAATTTCCAGAGTGGTACAAAGAGTATCCTGTACAGCATGCTACTGGCCTAATTAAAGGATTTCCTACTGACCTTCAAGTGGCACAGTTTATGCAAAGTATGGATTTTGTTGTAACAGCAGAGACGTTTTACAATAACAACTTTACCAATATAGCCAAAAGTATGGGGGTGAAGACTATATGTATAGCTAACTGGGAGTTTTTCGACTGGAATGTGCTCACATATCGCATAAGATATGCTTTACCTGATAAAGTTGTCACACCTAGCCAGTGGCACATAAGCGATTTTCAGAAGCTTACTGAGGTAGAATATTTACCTACCCCAATATTCGATGATGAGTTCAAAGAAGCCAGAGAAATAAACCTAAAGCGTACTGGCAAGCGTAAGTACCTCTTTATGAATGGCAAGACAGCCGTACACGATAGGAACGGCCTAGAGAGCTTATATGCAGCCCTGGAACTATCCAAAGGCGATTTCACAGTAACGGTCAAAGCACAATACGATGTAAAGAAACATCCAGACCCACGGATATTGTACGACTTCACTAATCCAGAAAACCAGGCAGAGCTGTACAAAGACTTCGATGCGCTAATCCAGCCCCGGCGCTATGGTGGCCAGACGCTAAGCATGTGCGAGGCTTTAATGAGCGGTTTGCCTGTCGTTATGACGGATATTGACCCCAACAATAAAATTCTGCCTCCTGAATGGCTCGTGCCTGCTATAAAGACTGGGGAGTTTATGACACGGACAATTATTGACATCTATTCAGCTTCACCTAATGCCCTAGCCTATACTCTTGATAACTTTTATATCGGGCCGAAGACAAAAGACTATGCGTATTACCTGGGTAAAGAGTTTGAAGCAGAAACGCTGCGGCCTAAATACGAGGAGCTGGTTCATGAAATTTAGCCCGGGTTTATATATGTTCTATTGGGAAAAGGATGAGGTCATCAACGTTGGAAGAAAAAAGGTTCATATCAATAAAATAACGGGTTCGACTTTTACCTTGGCACTCAATGACGATAATGCAGTTGAGAATAGCTTGAAGATGGCTAGAGCTACCGACCAGTATGATAGAAAATCATTCACTTATTGCAAGCTGTCTGTTTGGTTCACACTTTTGAAACTAATTACAAAGTTCGCAATAAGACCCCAGGCTAGTCGAATACGTACGGCATATGCAGAAGTATTCGGTAATGATATATGGAGTGAGTGGGTTCGCTATGTCCCTGCAAGTGACCCATCATGGAAAAAGAAGGGTCAGAAGTGATTACAATAATCTTACCTATCAGCCGTACAGACTACCTAAAGCCTGTATTTGATTGCCTCAATGCTTTAGAGCGCCCCAAAGACACAGAGCTACTCATAATCACAGATGGCGACAAAAGCCTAGAGCGTACGGTAGATCGTCGGCTTGATTCAATCCACTACAAACGGATTCAGATCATTAGCTACAGCGATAAGGCAGTTGCAGACCTTACACCGCAACATAGAGACACGCGCCGCTTTCGCATATCAGACATCCACAATAAAGTACGGCATTATATACCTTACGGTTGTGACTATGTGTTCAGCATAGAAGACGACACTACATATCCACCTGATGCGTTAACACGAATGCTTCAGACGTTTTTGCAGCACCCTAATTGTGCATTCGTCGAAGGCGTAGAACTAGGTCGTCGAAAAACACCATACATAGGGGCCTGGAAGACCGACAATGTATATGACCCTCATGAGATTATATCTACAATGCCAAGCCATGGGTTACAGAGCATAGACGCTGGCGGCCTTTACTGTGCACTTATCGATGCAGACCTGTACAAGATGCACCACTTCGAGCCATTCGACAAACAGGGCAATAACGGATTGAGCTGTGATGTTAACTTCGGAATCTACTTGCGGCAGCAGAACTACCAGTGTTACCTTGACCATTCAATCCAGTGTGACCATATTGGCGAGAAGGGTAGCGTGAACCTTGGCAATACACAGCCGGTACAAGTTGTCTTTGAAAAGCTTGCTAACAGATGGTCAGCGCGTGTAAAGGTATAATTAGAGTATGGCCCATCCAGGAGGACGACCCCTCAAGTTTAAATCAGCAAAAGAGCTTCAAGAAAAGATTGATGCTTATTTTGCTGAATGTGATCCGCATTGGATAGATGAGGATTACTGGGATTATCCCGAATTGGAAGTTGACGATGAATTAGAGCCGCAAGTACACGGTGGAGCGCTTAAGCGGAAACGCAAGTTAGATTATGACGCTGACATGGTTTTAAAGACTCGCAAGGTTAAAACAGGACAGATACCATATACAATTACCGGCCTTGCTTTAGCCCTCCACACTACTAGAGACTTGCTTATTGACTACGAAGATAAGGATGAGTTTTCCGACACGATAAAAGAAGCTAAGGCAAAATGTCATATGTATGCAGAGATAGCTTTGTATGGTGGCAGTGCAACGGGTCCTATATTCAGTCTGAAAAACAACTATGGCTGGAAAGATAAATCTGAACAAGATATCACAAGTAATGGCGAATCAGTCACACCAGTTGTAAGGATTATTGATGAACGCCAACGAGATACAGATACCGAGTGAGCTAGCCAGATTATTCGATAGTGATTGGCGAGAAGCGGCAGTATATGGGGGGCGTAACAGTCTAAAGTCCCATACTGTTGCTAGAATATTGCTTATTAGGGCTATGAACCAACGGACTAGAGTTGGTTGTTTTCGTGAGTTCCAGAATTCTATTGCGGACAGCTCGATGCAGTTGCTTACTGACCTTATCGCTAGGTACAAGTTAGGCGATTTTAAGGTTACGCAGAACAGCATAGTTAATCGGCGTAATGCATCTGACTTCTTGTTTAATGGTCTTAGGAATAATATCCAAGGGGTTAAGTCCATTGAAGGTATAGATGTTGCGTGGGTCGAGGAAGCACAGACGATATCTGAATCTAGCATAGATGTCCTCACCCCTACTGTTCGTAAGCCAGGAAGCCAGATTATCTACACCTATAACCGCCTCCGCACCAAGGACCCGGTACATCAACGGCTCGTTATTGAAGGTCGGCCAAACACCCTTGTGATAAATGTGAATTACGATGTAGCAATTAAGTATGGCTGGATGGCCGAAGCGCTTATCAATGAGATGGAGGACGACAAAGCCCGTCGTCCTGAAGTGTACAAACACAAGTGGTTGGGTATGCCTAGCACAATGAAGGGCCTCATTTACCCTAATTGGAAGAAGATTGCAAAAGTACCGGCCGAAGCGAAGTATATGGGACCAGGCCTCGACTTCGGTTACACAAATGATCCCAGCGCAGTTATTGACGTTTACAAGTGGAACAAGGCCTACATTTTAGATGAGGTCTGTTATGAGAAACGTTTAAGTAACTTTAAGTTGGCTAATCGGATACGTACTTCTCAAGGGCTAGAGCCAGCCCGCCGAGAAAATGACGAAATATCATTTGTTGGGAAGACACGACACCTTACAGTAGGCGATAGTTCCGAACCAAAGTCTATAGCCGATATTGAAGAGTGTGGCGTTACTATAATTGGCGCTGCCAAGGGCAAGGACTCCGTGAATAATGGTATCCAGCTCATGCAGGAGTTAGATATTTACTATACCGAAACAAGCTTTAATATTGAGGAAGAATCATTAAACTACATTTGGCGAGTCGATAAGGATGACAAGAGTCTCAATGTTCCAATCGATGCCTACAATCACGGGATGGATGCTGCCAGATACAAGATTATGGATATTGAGAACTTTAAGCCGATTGAATGGGGCGGTGTACGCTAGTCACGTTAGTTTGTCAGCACTTATAATTAGTATAGACAACTAACACGGGATGTTTCATGCTAAATCGGTTAAATCTTAACAAGTCAGACTTATTAGAATATTACGTCCTATTGCTATTAGCTGTTGGCTTACCTTTAGTAGCTTTTGTTTATCTCGATTGGCGCGCCGCACTAACTGCATTTGTGTTATCCCAAATTATTGTCGGTGTTCTGGCTATAAGAGCTACGAGTAAGGGCGTTGCTGAATAATGGGAATACTGAAACAAGCGATAGGTGGTCAATCTGTTAGAACCAAAGTGTTTGATCCGTCAGAAGGCATAGGCGATATAAGCCAGATCATTGGTTGGCGCTCTGTTGGCGGCTCCGGTACATACAACTTCTACAAAGACCATCAGTATGAGAATGGCTATTCAAGTATTTCTAAGCTGGCTAATGGCTTTGCGCAGATAGATCAGTACACAATCGATAAAAACGGGAAGCCAGTTGCTAGCAATGTTTTAGATCGTCTGTACACCCCTAACACGGACATGAGTCACTACGACTTCCGTGAGGCGCTTGCTGTTACGACATTAGTTCACGACAAGGTACGGCTGCGCGTGCATCACCGTGGCACCTCCAGTAAGTTTAACGCCGATAGTATTCTAGGTTTTACCTTTATGGAAGATTACTCAGAGACGATAGTAGGCGGCCAAAGACAGTATCGTATGGCCAATGGTGTTCAGCTCACCGATGAGGAGGTAGTCACCCTTAAGGGCGTTAACCCTGACAAGATTACAGAAGGATTCAGCCCATCCCGGGCAGCACGACGGTGGACGCGGCTGGATGACTACATTGCTGATTACCAACGTGGGTTCTTTGAGAATGGTGCCGTCCCGGCTGGCCAGTTAATTATTACCGCCCGCACAAAGACAGAGTTTAACGATATTGTAGATACTCTCCAGGCACGTCACAAGGGAGCGGGTAAGAATAATAACGTTACCTATACCCACCGTCCGACAGACCAAGAAGGCAAGCCCATGAACGCTCAAATAGAATGGGTACCATTCAGCAGTACGAATAAGGATATGGCCCTTAAGGAGCTATTCGCGCAGGTTAACCAGAAGATTGATTCTGTATACGGTGTGCCTGCTTCTATTCGCGGTGTTAACGACCAGAATACATACGCTAGTGTTCGTGTCGATGAAGTTATATTCGTCAAGTACGCACTTAACCCTATGGCGCTGAAAATATGGAGCAAGTTTACGCATGAATTAAACCGTATTACTGGCAGTACGGGTGTAGCGATCACATATGATTTAGAAATCCCTAAGATTGCTGATGAGGAAAAAGTAAGGGCGGAGGCTAAGGAAATAGATGCCCGCACCGTATCAACGCTTGTTGAGCAGGGGTATACCTTACAGAGTGCTGTAGATTACATAAAAACAGGTATGTTGGAGTCGTTGATACTTGGAAAAGCACCTCAAAAAGACGAACCAGAAGTGTTATCTGCTGAAGAAGCACGCGGCACACCAGATCAGCCTATTGATATCTACTCAAAAGCTATTAAGCAGGTGTCTGTTAGGGATATCCCAGAACTATATACTGGGTTAGAAGTTGACCCCACTATGGTTGCCGACGCGTCTCTACGCGGTTGCATTATGCTTAAGACTGAACGACTAGACATACTCAAGTTAGTTACCGATGCGGAGTCTGACTTAGCCAGTGATGTAGCTATGGATAGATCACCAGTACCAGGTGAAACGTCGCCACACGTAACACTACTGTATGGCCTACTCAACAACGGTAACACCTGGAAGGATGCAGTCGATTCTGTGCTTGCCGGCTGGAAGGCTGATAGCGTAACGGTTGACGAAGTAGGATTCTTTACGCTCGAAGACTCATATGCAATTGTCGCTCACATAAAGAAAACCACTGAACTTATTGATGCACATGATCGTATAGGATTGCTACCAAATGCTGAAACATTCAGCGAGTACAAACCTCACATGACCCTTGCGTACATCAAAAAGGATGCTGACCTAGGAAAATGGATTAAAGCCCTAGGCGGAGTATATAACGGCGAACAACTGACCACTGCCGGGATTGACTATGGCGATAAACCTGACACCAGTAAATCTATTAAGAAAAAAGATGCGATTGCAACCACCGAAACAGAACTGACCGAAGCCGACAAGATGGCGGCAGAGTCTAAACTCCGCGAAATAGTTAGAGGCCAGCTTAACCAACAAGTAAATAGGGCAATCGAATCGCTAGGCACAGAGCTTATGGCTAAGGCTTATGGAGATCCGGAGCCGGAGCAAGATGATCAGTTCGTTAATGAAGCTATGGCGGTCATATTACCTATACTGACCGTGTACGGCTCAATACAGACGTCTAGGGCGATAGAATTACTTCTAGGGCAAGGCTTATCAGCACAAAGTGTACAGCGATTCTTCGTAACAGAGCCACAGCGAGTTTCATATAGGACATACCTAAACCGTATTGCGACCTATTTTAACGTTCAAACCGGCGAGAAGATACGAAAAATAGTAGATTCTGGCGTAGCAAGCGAGCTTACACGCAACGAGATTGAGACTAACTTGCGTGCTCTTGTTCGCGAAGAATGGCGTATTAACCGGCTAGCCAATACCGAAATCAACCGTGCCGGCAGTCGTGCAGCCGTTATGAGTATGGCAAACGTCAAAAACGACACAGGGTACGATGTCGAGAAGTCCATGCAGCACAACGGCGCTGATTCAATCTGCGAGTTCTGTGCGGCCCGTATTGGTGTGTGGTACCCGGTTGACGAATCAATGGTTAAACAAGGTGAAATAGTTACTGGGGTAGATGGCGGCCAGTACGTCAACAACTGGGAAGACAATTACGGCAATGATATCCACGCTAACGGACATTGCACACCAATATTTAGAGTACGAAGGGGTTAATATGGAATTAGAACTAAGATGTAAGCACTGTGACAGATATATCGGTAAGGCATTCGGTACGGTTGTTGCTGAACTTGCCTGCCCTAATTCAAGTTGTAAAGCAGGTAATCAGTTTAAGATTGTTAACGGTGACATAGCAAGCGACATACGGCATAAATTCCTAACGCTGCCAAAAGCTCCAAAGAAAAAAGAAGTTGAGGTTAGCTAGATGGGTAATATGTCCATACGGCAAGGCTCGCAACTGCCCTTAAGCGTCGCGCAAGGCGATGAGACTTCCGTAAGTGCCACGGTTATATTCAAAGAGCAAACAAGCGGTACCGAAATAAGCGAGACGGAACTCTTTGTCGATGGTTTAGCTAGTATAGTCTTTGGTGGCCTTAAAACTGGTGAAGTGGGCATATACGATATGCAAGTCAATGAGAACTTTACAAGTGAAAGTCCCCTTAAATATCCTGATCCGGATAGTTGTGATGGCGATTGTGAATACCCCACGCTGACAATTTGTGAATCACTGGACCCGGAAGTAAGCTAATGTACACCATTAAACTGAACAGCCAAAACAATACCCTCACCCTCAAAAGGGTTGGGCGCACTATTGTTTTGCGCCAAGTTGGGCGACGTGGTACGCCGGGCGAACAAGGCGACCCTGGTCTAGTCCAATCTGTCGTAGCCGGTACGAACGTTACTGTAGATAACACAGACCCGGCTAATCCTGTGGTAAGTTCGACAAGCGGCGGTGCTGTTGATTCTGTAAATGGACAGACCGGTGTTGTAGTACTTGACCCTGATGACCTTGATGATAGCGCTACAGTTAATAAGTTTGTTAGCTCGGCAGACGTTACCAAGCTAGCTAATTTATCCGGCGTAAACACTGGCGATCAGGATTTGAGCGTTATGATTGCAGACGCTATCGTTGACGGCGTAACTAATGTAGCGCCTAGCCAAAACGCGGTGTACGATGCGTTAGCGCTAAAACAGGTCGTTGATGCGACACTTACGGCCTTGGCAGCTTACAATACAAACGGTTTGCTGACACAGACCGCTGCTGATACTTTTACCGGTCGTACGCTTGTTTCTGGCAGTGTCAAGATAACGGTAACAAACGGTAGCGGCGTAGGGGGTAATCCTACAATCGAGTTTGGTATTGTTGCTGCTGCTGACCTATCGAACGGGGTTAGCGGAACAGGTCTTATAGTGCTCGCTACAGGTCCGACTATAGTGACCCCGACTATCGCCAGCTTCGTTAACGCTACTCATAATCATCAGAACGCGGCCGGTGGTGGGCAAATTTCACTTACACTAGCCGTAACTGGGATACTGCCTATCGCTAATGGCGGTACCGGTTCAGGTACACAAAATTTTGTTGACTTGACGACCGGCCAGACCATAGCTGGGGTAAAAACATTCAGTAGCGGAGTAGTCAGCAACAATGGGCAAAACGATTCAGACAGCGTGTTCAAAGGAACAACTGATGGAATGGTGCTTTATGTTGACGCTGGCGCTAACAGTGTCGGCATAGGCACCGCTACACCTACGCAGAAGCTGCAGGTAAATGGCAATATTGCTCCAGGTAGCAATTTGACCCGTGACCTTGGAACAACATCGCTTTATTGGAGCAATATCTATGCCCGGACTCACTTTTTAAACAGCACAGCAACACTTAGCGGTTCGGTAGCTGGAATTATTACTGTCACCGGCGATTTGAGAATCACGACTGTCGGTACTAACGCAGATAGCGTCCCAACCCTTAACAGTACCAGCACACTTACTAACAAGACTTTGACCTCCCCTGTTATTAATACGCCCACGGGAATAGTAAAAGGTGACGTTGGCCTGGGTAATGTGGATAACACTTCTAATGCTACAGAACGTGCTGCCGTTCGTACTCTAAGCAATGCACGTATTACTCCTCGCGTAACTACCGTAACATCATCGGCAACACCGACGTTCAATACTGATACAACCGATTTACTTACGATCGTGGCCCTCGCTACGGCAATTACTTCGCTAACAAGCAGTATGACAGGTACGCCTGCTAACGGCGATAAACTTTTGGTTCGGGTTAAAGATGATGGTACTGCGAGAGCTATTGCTCACGGTGCCTCATTTGTCAGTTCCGGTATAGCAACAATGTTGACGACTACAGTAATTAGTAAAACCCATCAGGAGCTATTTGTATATGATTCCGTACTTGCTAAGTGGGTCTGCATGGCCGTTGACGCTGTAGGGTACTAACGTGACAACTTGTTAAACGATGGCTTACCCACATAATTTACTAGATTTGAACGATTGGCAATGGCAAAGCCCTTTGAGCGAGACTTCGGGTGGCACAGTTTTGGGCACAAACTCTGATGGCGACTCGTTCGAGAAACCAGACACAGATTCGGATACTACAGCTATTGAGACATACGAATTTGACCCATACTTCAAACTAACTCTCGGTAGCCCGAACTACGTGCAGTTCCGGTCCCCCATGTTAGGTTCTACGACAAGTGCAGGAACGACAGAAACCCGTTCCGAAATGCGCGAGATGCATTATCCTACAGCAACACTTAAAGCTAGTTGGGACGCCACTACTGCCACAGTGCATAATCTCAAAGCTCGTGTAAAGGTCAACCATGTCGCAACCGGAACCAACGGAACGAGCAAGGCTCGTATTGTGCTTTGTCAAATGCACTGCACAACGGTATTCGGCGTGTTGGTCTATTATGACGGCCCAAGCGATACGATTAAGTACAAGTTTAACAAAACATCCGATGAGGTAGGCACAGTTTCGGCTTCATACAACATCGGTGATTGGGTCAACATCGGCTTGAGCGTGTCGAACACGCAGCTCAATATTTACGTCAACGATGTACTGACTAATACTATTGCACTAAACGCGGTGGGTTCACAGACGGTCAACACCACTTGTTACTTCAAGTTTGGCTCCTACAACCAGGAACAACCGTCCGATGGCTACAATAACGCCGAGTACAATGAGGTGTTTGTAGCTGCTGCCAAGATGGAGCATGGCGTAGCATGGGCTTCTGGTGGCTATGATCCAATAGGTTCTGGCATCTCGACCAATACAGGTGCGTTTTTCCAACTATTCTAGCCCCCGATAGACGGTGTAGTTTGTCAGCCCTTATAATTAGAAGAGACATACAGACGAACAACCAACGCTCATATGAGCAGACGTTCAGTAGAGTCTGACCCCTATTTTAATATAAAGGTAACTTTTAATGAGTGACTTACACACTAAGGTCGCTCTTATATCTGCCAAATCCGTTACACCCGAGGGTGAAAAGTGGATGCGAGTAATCGCTACTGCCCCAACGCTCGATCGTGACGGAGAAGTAATAGATACAGCAAGCTTGCATATTCCACTAAAGCCGAAAGGTTGGAAGTATGCAAGGGATTTGACCGCCGACGATGCTGTTGACCTCCCATTCTTGAAGAATCACGACTGGGATATCGATAAGCAACTCGGATCAGTCCGCTCAATGTTTATTAACGCAGATGGCGAACTTGAAACACTAGTCGGGTTTACATCTCTACAAAGAGGCGTGGAAGCTCATACTTTAGCTAAAGAAGGGCATCTCGGTAACAGCTTTAGTGGAACATTTGATTATTCCACGGGTAACCTACGCGATGGTGCTATCTACGACGCTGAAATGATTGAATTTTCCATGGTCTTTAAGGGATCAAATCGCGACGCACGTGTTTTGGGCGTAAGTAAGAGCGTCACTCCAAAGGATAAGACTATGACACTTGAAGAAAAAAAGGCAGAAGCCGAACGTTTAGCAAAAGAAATTGCGGCCGAGGAAGAAACTCCCGAGCAAGTTAAAGAGCGCGAAGACCAAGAGGCAAAAGCCGCTAAAGAGGCTGCTGATACTGAAGCAGCAAAGAAAGCACTTAAAGAGAAAGAAGAATCCGTGAGCAAAGCAGTTGCAATCAAGCAGGTTAAGGACGCACCTGCTGTAGAAGTTGGCGAAGTAGTCACCAAGACCGCCGTCAGTAAAAAAGAACAGCGTGAATTGTTTGTTAAGCAGTTCTTAGCTTACAAAGCAGGCGACCAGTCTACCCTAAAGCAGTTAAACGAAAAAGCTTATCAGATGGACACCTCCGAGGAAAAGGACTACAAGAAAAAGGCTATCGGTTTTGCTGATGGTGCTGCTATCTTCCAGACCGAAGTTGTATCCCAAGATATCCTTGAAGCCTACACCAACGTCGGCCGCCTTGGCTCGATGGTTAACCACGTAGACATTCTCGGAGCTGAAACTTGGAAGCGTCTCGTACAGACTGCCGGTAACGGGTTCCAGCCTGTCGGTGACCAAGAAGCGAAAGCCGAAGACAAGCCCGTATGGACTAACTTCAGTGTCGAACCGAAAGAGTTCGCCCTGATCGTTGCTTGGTATGACGCTGTTGCACGCCGCACTCCAATTGCTATCTATGGCCAGATCGTTAAATACATTGCCAAGGAATGGGCAAAGCTTGAGGACAAGATAATCGTCAGCTTTACTGGCGCTACTACTGTTGGAGGTGACACCTTCCCCGCAACTGGCATCGTGCCCGCTATGATCGCAGCCGGTCGTATCGTTAACGTTGCCACCTTTACCGCTGCTGACGTCCAGGCCGGGCTTGGCCGCGCATACGGTCTGATTGAAAGTGATGAAGAGCTTACTCTAATTGCTAACCGCAAGACTTGGGGCATGATGGCTACAACCGTAGATACCCAGGGTCGCAACGTATTCACTGTTGTCGGTCAGCAAGTATCAGCCGGTGCACTCGGAACATTCAACGTCGTAATCTCACAGTACGTACCAGATGGCAACGTCGTCATGGGCGTCATGGGTGACTACGACCTCGTAACCCGTGGTGGTCTTGAGACTCTGTTCTCACGCGAAGCCACAGTTGGTGCGCTGAACCTCTACCAGTCTGACGCTAGCGCCCTGCGTGCTAACGCCGACATCATCGGTAAGCCAGTTCTTAACACCTCGTTCGTATTGATCGACTTTGTGCCAGTAGTTAGCTAACCAAGGAGGGAGCGGATATGTTGACCAAAGAACAAACTTCGAAGTTGCTTAACCGCGCCCTCACTACTGCGGAAACAAACAACTACGATTTGTACCTTAAAATCGCAACAGAACGCCTTGAAGAACTACTCTGCATGACGCTATGTGGGAGTGATGATGACCGGACATTCGGGACCCGTTCAGGCTATCGGACTGTGTACGTTGACCCATTTACCGCTGTAGAATCCGTCACTATTGACGGCGAAACCGTGGATGAGGCCGACTACACAGTCAAACAAAACGATAAGTTTAATGGTGACTGGTACAACATCATCGAGTTCGATACGAAGCGAAGAGGCGAAAACATAACTGTAGAAGCTGATTGGGGATTTGATTGCCTGCCAGCAGACTTACAGGTATTTCTAGCTAAGTTATTCGCTCAAGGCAGCATAGAACAAACAGTAGACACACAAGTAAAGTCCAAAAAGATAGAAGACTTTACGGTCACATACAAGGACAGCTCCACTTTCGATGAGTTCGTGCTAGCAAACAGCGCGGTCGTCGATAAGTACAGCCAGTGTAGCCAAGGCCAGATCCGTCACGGGGCTGTCTGCCGGGGAGACTATGATCTTCGATCTATTTACAACTAATGATTACACATTCTTGCGACTAGATAGCAAGACTGGCGGTAACCAAATAGTAACCGAGTACGAAGCTAACGGGATCTTCAAACTACGTTCTGGAATGGTTCAAGTGGACAATATGGAGTCGTTCGGCGGTGGCGCGTCACAAGAGGCTGCCGCAACACTCCATATTCGGCCCACAGAGACGTTTCTAGGGGTCGTAGACGCAGAACTAGTCGGACATGGCATTCGGGTATCTAAAGACGGTACAGAGCCTACGGATTATCGGATTATCGGCCAGGTTGAGGGGTTCGACTTTGACGCAGGAACGCTTGAATTTTACAAAGTCACGTTGAAAAGAGAAAGCATATGGCAGGACGGGTCAGATTTACCTCTCGCATAAAGCAGTGGACGGATAAAACCGAAGGCAAGCTGGACATGGCGGTGCTAGAAATGGCTACTGACATTCATCGTATATCTGGGGTCATTTCTCCAAAAGACTCACGAGCGCTTGTGAATAGTGGACGCATCGACAGAGTAGAGAAGGCACACTACAGGGTAACTTACGGTGGCGGTCGTGTCCCTTACGCCCGTATGCGACATTACAAAAACAGAAAAACACCTGGTTCGCTTAGGTACCTAGAGCGTGCAGGCGAAACAGTTAGCCGAAACTTTAAAAGATACATCAGGGACATTTAATGGTCACACTCCACTTATTGGAATACTTAAAAGACAACGGGTTTGGTACGGCTATAGATACTGATCTGTTCTTTGAGAAGTTACCTTTAGGCAAAAACGGTGTGGCTATATTCTCGCGGGGCGGTGAACGTACGTACGGCCGTCGTAGGGCCGGGCAGAGATTTGATCTATATTGTCGGGGGAGTTCAGACCTTCTAGGTGCTGACAAACTCGAAAAGATAGCAACTTTTTTGTCGGATAACTATGACGAACTATGCGAGCTACCGACTATCCCTGGTGTGAGTAATCGACGATACGCAAAAGCCCGTATCACAACAATAGACAATATTGAGAACCTCGGCCTAGATGAAAACGACAGAGTAATTTTCCGTCTAGGTGCAGAGATCATTTACGAAAAGATTTAAGGAGTTAATATGCAACCAACAGTATTAGGCGGGCCAGCAGAAGTAGCGATCAATGGGATAACTATCCCCGCATCGCTATTAAGCGAAGTATCCGTCGAATTCACAGAAGGCACTCGCGAGCGTGAGACGCTAGGCGGGACCTTTACTAAACCTAGTGGTATTTTAGAGACCGCACAAGCTATGTTCACTATGTACCTGCCCTCTATGGACTATCTAAAAAACATCTTTCCGGAGCGATACAACGCACCATCCGGGACGCAGGGCTACGGTAACGTGATCTTTAACTCGGACAACTGCACCACTACGGAAGCAGGCCCGGTAAACATCCACTATACCTGTGAGGACAACGACAACAACGACGTACATATCTACTCTGGTATTGCTGCGCTGAACTTTAACCCTACTTATAACGCCTCTGATGACGTTACTATCGAGGTTACAATCTACGCGCAACCTGACGTGAACGGCAATGTCGGTCGTATGGGTACGGGTAATCTGACCACGAACAGCGTATACCAGGCTTCTACTGGGACTACAGTTCCATACGTTAGCTAGTTTATAGCGCTAACGGGTACTGAATCTGTCGAAGGAAACTTCGGCATTTTCTTTATGTTACTTCCAGTTTACGCCGCGCACATTTTTAGTAGCTATCATAATGATGTCGATGAACCACCAAACTCCTAACAAACCAAATGTTAGGAGTTTGAGTATACCGAATCCTACTTGCCCTAAATACATTCTGTCTACACCGAGCCACCCGAATAATATGCTTAATACTACGGCCACACCGTGGTTTTTGTTGAGCACTAGGTTGTTTTCCATGTTGCCTTTTTCTTATTTTAGTAAGTTATAGATTAGATATTATAACATACCACAGCATAAGTCAAATCTACAAGGGTCGTTTTGTTACAATAGTAATAGGAGATAACATGCTTGAGATTACGACTGACCGGACTAAAAACCGGAAAAAATTACTCTTAGATGGCCATACGTATATGGTAAGGCGGCCGGGGGCAGGCGAGAGCCTAGATCTAAGTCAATTCGGTAAAGAGGTTGAGAAGCTAGACAAACGTAAAGATGATTTAACGCCTGAAGAAAACCAGGTATTTTCGGATAAATCTATGCAGTCTTTGAGGATCATACTTAGTTTCTTTGACGCTTTAGGAAACGAAGAAGCTCAGATGCATTTAAAGTCCATAGACCCTGAAGAGTTAATGGGAGTGGTTAAACAGGTGTTTGAGGATACGTCGGTAAGCTAAATGCAGCCAGATACTAAGCCTAAAGTTTTGGAGATAACTCCTGAAGATCTAGCCAAGGTATATCGCGCAAGAAATAGAAGCGAAAAGTCTAAGGTTAATTCTTCATGGCTGCTTATGGCAGAATTTGGGTACTATTTCGGCTGGCAAGGCATACAATCCATCAGAAACAATGAGATAACGCTTGATGAGGCCGAGATGCTGATCATCGGGGCTAGGAAGATTTGGCGTGGTCAAGTCTACGATCATTCATCAGCCGTGTTAATTGGCAGTAGCTCGGCAAGCAGCAAGAAGCCGGGGCAAACCTTTAAGAAGCTTACGAGAGAACTTATAAAGTATACGAAAGCAGACGTATAATGGCTTTCGATACTGTAGGTAGCATTGAATACGATGCCCGAATTAATACCAGCAGATTAAAGGGTGACGCCGCTGAAACAGAGGCAATAGTTGCAGGTACCGGTAAGCAGGTAGAGAAAACAGGAGAACGGTCATTTAGTGCGTTTGGACAGTGGGCCAAAATAGGGATACTGGCAGCTGGCGTTGCAACGGCTGCGCTTGGTGCATCGACAATCAAAACTGGAATTGAATACAACACATTACAACAAACGTCCAGAGCCGCATTAACTACAATTTTAGGTGGAGTTGAAGCTGCGAATACACAAATGGATAAGCTGAACGAATTTGTCCGTACATCACCATTTGCTAAAGACATATTCATCAAGGCACAACAACAGCTCTTGGGGTTCGGGGTCGAGGCCCAAAAGGTAATACCTGCATTAGATGCAATACAGAACGCTGTAGCGGCTGTAGGAGGTTCAAGTGCAGATATTGGGGCGGTGACAGATGTTTTAGCTAAGCTTAAGTCCGAAGGCCGCATAAGCGGGGAGGCGTTACTACAATTAGGCGGGTACGGTATTGATGCTGCAACAATTATTGGCGAACAGATGGGGAAAACTGGAGCTGAAATTCGTGAAATGGCAAGTCGGCCCGGGGGCATACCCGTAGATCAAATCTGGGACCCTCTTGTAACCGGACTTGATAAAAAGTTTGGCGGTGCAGCTGATAACGTAAAAAACACTTGGGCGGGAACAGCGGATAGAATAAAAGCTGCATTTCGTGACCTTGGGTCAGTTCTTGCAGCACCCTTTATAAACCCACAGGGGGGTGGAGCAGGTATAGCCTGGGGCAATAAGTTAGCAGACGCACTTAGATCAATTCAAAAAGGTCTCCCACCTTTGCTAGAAAAGATCGAAGGGTTCGTTGACAAAGTAGTGGAATTTTTGAAGCCTGTTACAGATTTTATCGTAAACAATAAACAAGCATGGGAGAATCTTAAACTTGCTCTTATGGTCGTTGCCGTTGTTATAGGTACGGTACTAGTAGTGGCCGTATCCGCCTTACTGGGCGTGTTCGCCGTACTCCAGGTGGTTATCAACCTGGTGGCTGGACTTATCAGGTTAATAATTTGGGAGTATAAACAGCTTTACAGCGTTATTTATACCGTTATTACCGCCATTATTGACTTTGGTGCTGCAATCTATCGTGTTTTCTCTGGAGCAGTCAATAATATAAGAAACTTCTTCGGTGGTATCCCTGAATTCATACGTGGAATATGGAACTCCGTCATCAATATATTCGGGAATATAGGCTCGACAATAGGTAACGCTATAGGTAACTCGTTCAAAGTTGCCGTAAATGGGATACTTTGGTTCATCGAACGTACGGTAAACAACATGATTGATACTATTAATGGCGCCATCCACGCCATCGATAACATTACCCCAGGTGGCTTACCTCGTGTTAGTCGCATAAGTATCCCCAGGTTAGCCGAAGGCGGCGTTGTCCAAGCTCGACCCGGGGGCATTCTTGCTAATATCGGTGAAGGTGGCCAGGACGAAGCCGTAATCCCTCTTGATAAGCTGGATTCTCTGGTATCAAACGATCAGCAAAGAAGTTCCAACGTAACCGTCAACGTTAACATGACCGGCATTATGGCTCGTTCCAAAGCTGATGAACGTGATATAGCAAAGAGTCTTATAAGGCGAATAAACGAAGAATTGAGCGCTAAGAATCAACCACTAATCGGGCTAGGAGCTATCTAATGCCCATCACCTCCACATTAAACGGCGTAGCAATGCCACCCATCGAGCTGGAATTCATAAACTCCCCAATAGATAAAACAGTAGACGTTGAAACGCTGGATAACAGCCTATACACGGACTTCACTGGGAATAGACACAGTACGTGGGTGTTCAACTACGAAAGCCTTACACAGGCTCAATACGACGCTCTGCGGACCGCGTATGACGCCCAGTTCACTGATTACCAGTATCCTACGCTTTCAATCCCCTACTATTCTGTGACCGACAGACCATGCCGTATGTTCATTAACGACAAGTCCATCTGGAACAACTGCGGTGCTGTTCAGAACGTACAGATATCTTTCAGGGAAACGTCACAGCTCCCCGAGGTTAGCTAAATGCAAACTACGTCCCTAGGTTTCCGGCAGCTGGCGGCTGGACACGTCCGGCCCCTTTCGTGGGATGTCCGGGTTTCTTTCGATAAGACGTTCGACGATGCTATCACGTTCTTCACACTAGATACCTCTGTACTTGACGGCCCGGACTTACTTGCACCAAGTGACGATAACCCCTTGCAGCTGTGGGATAAGTATTCTTACGCTGATTATACAGACAGGACTGTTTCCATTGAGGTGACACGCGAAGAGATGGAGCCATACTCAATAGCGCAGGCATATGCTGACGTCACCTTCAACAATTACGATAACTACTTCACGCCAAATAGCGGCAGCCCTATAGAAACCACGATATTACCGCGCCGGCCTTTTAGGGCATTACTGGGCTTTGGCGGTGAGGTCTTACCACAGATCGTTGGGCTATCCGAGGGTATGCCACAAATTGATAAATCCTCGCGTACCGCTTCATTCCATGTTATAGACTTTATGAGCTATTTGCTGGATCAGGATATCAGCGAGACAATCATACTCCAAGATGTCACTACGGCCGAGGTTTTAGATTACTTATTCCAGTTTATGGGGCTACTGGATACGCAGTACTCGCTTGATGATTCACTTAATACAATTAAGTTCTTCTATGTTGAAAAAGGAACCAAGTTTAAGACCGTTGCCGACAAGTTAATGGAGGCTGAAATAGGCCGCCTGTACCTTGACGAAGCTGGGGTAATACGATTCAGAAACCGCTACAACTATGAATCAATCCCGGTGTACACATTCGATAAATCAAACGTCATAGATTATTCGGTGAGCAATGAGACGCAAATCATAAACAGCGTTAAGGTTACGAGCCGGGTTCGTGAAGTACAGCTACCGCAAAGTATATGGACAAGTGCTATTCCTATTGCCGTGCAGCCTGGAGCGACTGTAGTTATATGGGCTGAATTCTTGGACCCTGTTACCAGCGCAACCGCACCTGCGTATTCAGCACTGGAAACTAACGACTCCTACTTCATCTCGACCCTAAGCGAAGATGGCACAGGAGCATACACTGACATGACTATAGTGATGGAGCTTTTTTCCAAGTCCGCTAAGCTGACGATCGAAAACATCGGTGCTTCACCTGCCTACGTTACAGCTATAGACATATACGGAACTCCCGCTAAGGTTGTGGACACAATCAAAGTCGAAGAAGTAGACCAATCCTCTATAGACAAATACGAAGAACAGTTGCACGAAATAGACAATGAATATATCCAAGATGAAAGTAACGCCCAGTCGAGAGCTTTAATACTGATACATGACTATGCCGAATATGGCGCTACAGTGGATATTGACGTTAAGGGCAATCCAGCAATTCAACTTGGTGATCCTGTGGTTCTCGACTTAGACGGTTACCAGGGCGTACATATCGTTACGAAAACAACTAATTTAATATCAGAGGGAAAGTTTACCCAACGGCTCCGTGCTAGAAAGAAGACAGCCGTAACGTTGTTTACTCTTGATGCATCGGTGTTGGACGGCACTGACTTACTGGGGCCATAGGAGCATTATGTCAACAACAAGCACGGGCGGCCAAGTGATGGACGCATTAAGCGGTAAGCTTACGTTTGAAAAGAGTAAGAACCGAATTATAGGCAGAGACGCCGATAACGTAGCGAGACTTCTTATTCTTGCCAATGGTACTGACTTCGTGATGAAGGTGTCGAAGGACGGTATTGACGTTCTAACGGCTACGGATAATCAACTGATATTTAACAGCGGTAACAATCTACCTAAAATTGTTCATACCGATACATTCACTTTAGTGACTGCTGACTTTGCGGCTTCAGGGAATTCATATCTTACCCAACTCGCTACAGAGATTATTGACTTAGACCAGTTTGACGTGATTAATCCAATTGTTTGGGTGTTCATCGAAAACGCGCTTGGTGAGGTAATACCATTACCTTATTATAGCTTCAATTTTAATACTGGTGCTTTAAGCTACCAAGCAATCGCCTCGGTAAACACTGTATCTAATGACCTTTATGTTGAAATACGATCCACCGCAGCTTTATCGCCAGGAGTTACCTTCAGGTACTATGTTTTGCAAGAAACATCCGCCTAGTTACAGTAGTAGAATTTGCAAAAAGTGTCAGTTGATATAATTAGAGTATGAACTATGACACTTATGTAGAGGGAGAATAAGCCATGCAACTACCTAATCCGGGAATGGACTTTACCCCATTTGACACGCTACCTGCCGCCTCACTTGATGATCTGGTTGAAAATATAGAAGCGCTAGCCACATACCCGATTGAACGTCGCCAAGGTGGCACAACAGGAGATAACAGTTGGGCTACTCCCGGTACAAGCAATACGGACACTACCGGCAAGGATCTATCTTTACAAACCGGAGTGATCAATTCATCGAACGCTGGTGCTGTATCAGTAACGTTCCCTGTCGCCTATTCAGAGGTTCCAATAGTTTTCTTAACTTCTTTGGCCGCTATCGGCATTGCTAATGTGGAGAGCGTTTCTGCCACTGGTTTCACTTTCAGCAATTACTCAACAGCCAATGTTCGGAACAACAACGTTGCAACTTCATGGCTTGCTATTGGTCAATAAAAAGGAAACCCAACCCTCCGTAGTCTAGGCCGGAAAACAATAATGGAACAAGCAATACCTATGACGCAAATCGAAAGGCTAGTCGCAGTCGAAACAAGACTTTCATCCGTTGAAAAGACTCTTAATAAGATCGACCAGAAGTTGGACATTTTGATTCCCACATTCGCAACCGATTCGCAGATAACAGAAGAGAAGGCAGAACGCGAAAAACGTATCATTGAAGTTAAAACAGACTTGGAAGTAAAAATCGTGACCCTAGCAAACGATCTGGAAAGTGCTAAAAAGCGCTCCAGTATGCAGGTTTGGCTTACGGGTACACTGGGCGCAATCTTTGGTGCGGTCATGATGTTCTTAATACAGGCGTACTTTACGTCATGAGTGAATCAGTAACCCTCAAAGAACATTTTGAATCTATACTATCCGAGAAAGATAAGGCTCTTAGCGCAGCCCTAGCATCAGCCGAAAAGGCCGTCCTCAAGAAGGAGGAAGAAGTCGAACGGTGGCGTAGCAATGCCAACGAATGGCGAGGGGCTATGAGTGACCGGGAACGAGACTTCTTAACACGCAAAGAGTTCTACGCAATCGTCGGAACAGCCGTAGGTGTAATGGGAGCGGTTTTCGCTTTAATGAGTTAATATGATCTATCCATTCAAAGGAACCTACGTAGTCAGCAGACCGTTCGGTGTGTATGACCCGGCATATGCTAACTACCCCGACTCACTGCACCCCGGTACAGACTGGGCTTTGCCTCACAGTACGCCCTTGTTTGCCACTATGGACGGTGTAGTAACTATCTATGACCGTGACCCGAACCTGAAAATAGGCCGTGGCAAGGAGGTATCTATCGTACAGGATAACGTGAAGGTCAACACCTGTCATATGTCGCGCATTGACGTTAGAAGCGGGCAGACTGTCAAAGAAGGCAAGCAGATAGGACTTTCGGGTAATACCGGCTACAGCGACGGGCCGCACTTGCACGCAGAACTGATTATCAACAATAGGTATGTAAACTTCGATAAATATTTAAAGGAGACCATCGTGGAACCGAAAGACTACCGCGTGAACTGGGGCGATATCCAGAACGCCAAGAACGCCCTTGGACTACCCATTAACGAAGGCGACAAGGGATTTATCGGGATGCCGTTTAAAGAGTTCTATACCGCACTTCTTATAAAAGGAGCAGAATGGCGGGCAAGAAAAGTCAGTATGGATACGGACGCAGCTCAAAAGCTGATAGAAATTAAAAAACTATTAGGAGTTTAACATGTTAGTAAATCAACCAACAGCAGCACCAACACAAAAAATGCAGGCCGTAGGAGCCGCAGGAGCGGGCGTAGCAGCTGTCGTAACATTGCTGGCCATCTTCGGCGTTATCGTACCGGAGGACGTCAGTAAATCAGCAGAAGGCGGCATTGCAGCCCTCTTCGTACTGGTTTCTGCTGTACAGGCGGTAGTTACCTTCGCCGCCGGATACCTCAAGAAGAACAAAGCCTAGCATGAAAAAGATTGACATAGCCTGGATGGTTTTGTTGGTCATAGGCATATTGATACTTATCGCAATTAAAATTTAAGGAATTATATGATTTTACTACTCAACGTTTTATTCGCCTTTTTGGCCGGTTGGCTGGCGTGGTGGCTTATGGGCAGAGCCGGTGCACCGCCTCCTGTTGCCGTCGTTGTCGCGGTCATTGTAGGGATAGTCGTATTTCTAGCTAACTTAGCAAGCCAAGTAATAACAGCTTAGTTAAGTACTATTTCATTTTTGGAATGATAGACTGGTAACGTCTAAGTCCAGAGGGTTTGCACGGCTATGCGGCCCTCTTAACACTAGTGCAAACTTGTGGGACTTAGACAGCCAATGAGGGCCGCTTATGGTATAATCCAAATATGAGTGAGAAGTCGCCACGGCTGATTTGCTTAGCATAGCTCATATGATTGCAGCCCAGCCAGCTGCCACAATAGTAGCGAGTGATAACCAGTTTAACTTTGACCTACTAGCGTGTTACGGTACTGCCGGCCACAGGTTTCTGGATAGAGTCTCCAACGAAAGAAGGAGGCTCTTATTTTTATGCTACAATAATCAAATCAGTCTCCAGTTAATTCTTATGCCTAATCAGGGGCGATCCTCTCGAAAGCAGGCATAAGAACTTGTTGGAGACTGATATTTCCTAGGGAGGACGTCCCTCTAGTATTCTAGCAAGTGCATGGTGCAGTTGTTTTGTTCGAGCCATACCTAGTTAACTATGTTTTGTGGCCAGCTTTATACGCAGCCTGTAAATCAAGGTCAACCACGTGAGCGTACATTTGCGTAGTTTCTAAGCTAGAGTGGCCTAGCATAACCTGTACGTGTCTCATGTTGGTATTATTTCGCAGTAGATCGGTGGCAAACCCATGTCGCAACGAATGCGGGTGTGCATCTATACCTGAAGTCTTACGGACACTCTTAAATGTTTCCTGGATGACACCGGGCGTAATACGTCTACCTTCGTCCGTAAGAAACAATGCCGGTTCACTATCATTACGTGTATTTAAATATGCTTCAAGCAACTGATGCGTCCGGTTGTCTATAAAGCAAAGCCTGGTTTTCCCTCCTTTTCCTCTTACCGTAAATCCGGTTTCCCGTATCTGTCCCCGGTTTAAGCTACACAATTCACTAACACGCAAACCAGAAGCATATAAAAATGAAATGATGGCTTTATTTTTTATTCGCCGTGTGGAATTAATCATAACCGTCACCTCCTCCCGAGAAACGAAACTGGGGATTCTTTGTATACGTTTGGGTACCGGAATAAGGTTGGGGTCAACTACCGCCATACCCCTTTTGTGGAAGTGAGCAAGCACTACTCTAAGTTTAATAATATAACACCGGACCGTCACCGGGCTCCTGCCTTTATCCAAATGTATTTTCCAATTACGGATATCTTCAAAAGACAGTGACTCAATTTCTATGTCACCAAAGAACAAAATGAGCGCCCTAAGGCACACATAATGATTTTCTTCTGTTTTTGGGGATTGATTGCGAAATACAATACAATCCAAACGATAGAGGTCAAATGCCTCTTTAAGAGTCATACGCTGCTCACGTCACACCCCATCCATGTGAATTAGTTAATACCTCCTTACATCCCCGATCATTAACAAATTATGAAATATTGTAGGCCACGTTTTACGACACGGTGTAGAGCTTGTCCTTATGTGATCCTTGTCACGTTTAGTTTTCTACTTACAACGTTATGTAAACGGTAAAGCTTTAGAAGTACGGACACACACCCTCTATGTCCCTGCTTGGGGGGACGGTCACGTGGCTGAACCCTCTAACTATCAAGCGTAGGTATTAATCCCGGCTACAGGCTCGAGTGGTTACGTTGTCCTGCTTAGTTTACCTTTTAATCTATTTCCCCTGCGAAAATAGCACGCTGTATCTAGTCGATATATATAGTAGACAGAGCAGGTCGGCCGTTGTCAGAGGTGTGGACAGAGCGGCCACTGTGCGCTCCAGCTACTATATATAATTACCCTCCAATTTTATTTTTCCGGTGTGATTGGAAACACACTGTAGTAAGGTTATTTGTTTTAACCTCAGCAGAGAAACTAAAAACCCCTAGTTTCCTAGAGGTTCATAGTGCCCCCTTGCGGGAGTTATGATCTCTGGGTATTATCCCCGGATCATAACTTAGATAGCGATACATATAACTTACCATTTTATCCACAACTATTCAAGGTATAGGGTACTAAAAAGGCATAAGTTGCTATTGACATCCTTAACCGTTATTGCTATTATAAGGGCAGTTCATTCACAACTTAACTAACACAAGGCACCAGCCTAAACGTTAGTTAAATTCTCTTGTAACACCTTACCGAGGCCAGCACCTCCATGGTAAGGAGGGGGTCTGGGGTTCAAATCCCCACAACGGCTCCATTTTTTTGCAGATATTGTTATGCCCGATGTCAAGTTATATTCGACAAATGGTCCATCGTTTCCTCC
>WUUC01097679.1_pt1 | contig 40948 bp, 24 predicted proteins | sample 6278441 | NCBI WGS metagenome assembly WUUC01 (sample SAMN13675441, study PRJNA597444) | soil metagenome | isolation source: soil | place: USA: Washington | collected 2017-10
ATATTTAAAAAACTGCATATCTTGGTCCTCCTTTCTCTTCTAAGTTTGCCGAAATATTAACTCTTGTTATCTTATTAACGTTATATCGCCTTTCCTGGTTGTTTTTGTTCCGTCAAAGAACTCAACGTCCAGTGTATAAGCATAAACATCCATGGGTTGCACTACACCTTTTACTCTTCCATCCCATCCTTCAGAACGATTAGCCGTTTCAAACACCTTTTGCCCCCAGCGGTTCCAGATAATAAACCGCATTTTCGCAATGCCGAATCCACGCACCAATACTTTGCTGTTGACATCATTGCTGTTTGGTGTAAAGGCATTAGGTACATCAAGCGCCGGTACTACGAGTGTAGTTACTTCCTGGCGGGCGGTGTCGGGACATCCAACGCTATTGAAAGCGATAAGAAAAACAGTAAACCTATTGGTGGAATTATACTGGTGCTCAACATTGCTCCGTGAAGTGGTAACAAGCGAGTCGCCATCGCCAAATATCCATTTGAAACTTACTGAATTGGTGGAGGATAAATTAGTAAAAATATTTGCCGTGTTTTCAACAGGTGTCACCGGTGTATAGCTAAAATCGGCTGTGGGTCTGTCCGATACAGTAAGTACGAACGTCGTGTCGTCGGTTTTATTACAGGTATTCGGATCGTTAGCTGTCAGCCTGATAGTATAGGTACCAGGATTAGCATAAAAATGTGTTGGGTTGGCCAGCGTTGAAGAATTGTCCGACCCGGATGAAGGATCTCCAAAATCCCAAACGAAGCTTTGCCCGCCAACGGACGTATTGGTGAAAACAGCTGTATAAGGAGCACAAACAGCAGTGGGCGTTTCAAACCTTGCTTCAACATTAGCTGCTACGCTTACGATCGTGTCGAGTATTTCCGGATTATTACAATACGCCGAATCGTTCAACATTAACTTAACATGATAAGAACCAACAGCCGGGAAGGTATGCGGTACGCTGTTTAGTCCTGCTATTACCTGCGGACTTCCATCGCCAAAATCCCAAATGAAAGATGTATTGGTAAACGGCCTGACCGGAAGCGTCGTTGAAAGATTGTTGAATTGATAATCAAGCGCTGTACAGGCACCTACCTTTCCGAAGCTTAAATTCAAATCCGCCTTCAGATCTCCAACTTTTATAGTGACATAGGAAGTATCGCGAACATTACAACTCGCAGGATCAATGGCAACCAGCATAACCCGATAATTTCCGACATTGGCAAAAGTATGCGTCTGCGTATACCCGGTAGTAGCTGAAACAGGTCCGATCTGTGGACTGCCATCGCCAAAATCCCAGATATATTCTTTTGCGTTTCTTACCACTTCGGTAAAAGTGACCTCGAGCGGGAAACAACCCGCCGTATCATTAGGTACTCCTCCTATGGCGGAGGAAACATCGGACCCAACGCCCGCCAGGTTGAATGCGATTTTGATCATACCCAAATTGCAATTAGCACTTGCAGGTTTGGACGGACCCCATACTCCCGGAGTAGTAGGAAAAACAGCGCCTCCACCGCAGTTCGCACATACTCCCTGGTAGATAACTCCATTCTGATCAAAGCGGCTGGTACCTCCATCTACGTGGTCGGTATAACCACCGTTTTGTCCAAAAAAGCTGGCATACAATGGACCCGGCCCCAAAGCATCCCTTCGTAAAACATAAAAGTAAAAATCCCTTCCATCTGTCGAAGGCTGCAACGCATCGGCTGTGGTCGTGAGCCCAATTGTTCCGGCATTTGGATAGGATGGGCCCGGTTCATCGGTCATACCACTACCCCAACCGGATACGTATACATTTTCACAGCGGTCAACTAAAAAAGCTGTCGGCGAAATATTAGGACGCGATGCTCCCGATCCAAATGCTGTCGAATACACATACGCTGACAGGTTGGGCTGCAGCTTCGCTATAAACTGTTTTCCGTTCGGCTGAGTGTAAATACCCGCAGGGCTTACCTGCCAGCTACCGGTTGTTTGTCCCATTATATACGGAAATCCATGACGGTCGAACTGGATGCCGTAAACCTGGTCAACGCCATTGGTGCCAATAAACGTGGACCGGATAACAGCGGAACCGCTATTAGTTATTTGTGCAATGAATCCATCGATCCCCCCTGCAGGACCAGCGCCGACTGTACCCGCCTGGCTGCCCGGGAAACTGGAACTTTCGGTTCCCCCGGCCACATATATATCACCAGAGGGAGCAAGCGCCAAAACATAGGCTGCATCGTTACCATTTCCACCAAGGTAACTGCCAAACAAATACCCGGCAAGGTTAGGAGAAAATTTGAGGAGCACACCATCCTGGTTACCCCCACCAAATGTCTGCTGAAATGCTCCGGCAGTTACCGGGAACCTACCACCATCCGACGTTTTAGATTGTGTACTGGAAGCCACATAAATATTACCGGGAGCATCGAGGATCACTTCGCTGCGTCCATCATCACCATAGTTTTGTTGTAAAGAGGAAGTGCCGCTACGGGTTGCATTGATATTTACGCCGTCAGCCCCCGACCCGCCGATCCTTCGTGAACCGATAAGGCCGGTACCGGTTGCATTGAGCTTTGTAACCACGATATCATAATCACCACCGGAACCAATGGGGATAGCACCGCCTGGATAAGTCGTGTCAGAATTCGATCTTCCCGCGATAATCAGATTACCCTGACCATCTACAACAAGGCTATGTGGCTGCTCATTTCCCCTCCCGCCGATGTAGGTTGCATAAAGTCTTGCACCGCCATTCGATGACAGCTTGATAATACCTATATCAGATGCTTTAGGTTCATTAACACCCCCCTGGAAAACGGTTTGAAAAGCACCCGGTGATACCGGCCAGGAATTGCCGGCATACACAACTCCGCCGCCGAAGAAACTGCCATCGGGGCCATAGGTAGCGGTATAGCCCCAATTATCAGCTGAGCTGCCAACAAAAGAACAAAACATCAACGTGGGATCGATGACCAATATCGCTGAACGATCATAACCTTTTACATCAAAGGTTACTATGTTGCCTTTTACTTTGTATTTACAATTTACCTCTACTCTCTCTTTCCCGTTTGATTGATACGTATAAGGATAAGATTCTTTTAGCTCTCCCACTGATGTGGTCACTACCAGTTCTTTATTTCTAACCTGTAGCTTATCCGCTCCTTCATATCTCAAAGCTATTTTACTGATATCCGCACCAGGCTTAACAATAATATCATACTTCAGCATTCCATTGTAGGTATAATACCGGACATCAACATTCGGATAGACTTCTTTCAAAGTAAGAGCCTGGTAAATGCGGCATTCGCTCGCCCATTTTGAAGGATCGCTGCCTAAAAAATAATTGTTGTAAGTTGGAATTACTTTATCAGGTATAACCTGCATGTTTGGCGAGGCACCCACAAAATCGATGTTATAAGAATGTGATCGCAAAACAAAATCATCGGAAGACCTTGCAGAAATAGTACCAGGTGGCTTTTGCATGCCGGTTCCATGAATAGATTGCATTGCCGCCCAATCCTGCTGATTATGTTGCAAAATGGTAAATCCTGCCGAACGAACAAAAACGGCTCCGGCATTCACCTCACCTCTAAATTTAACGCGGCTATCCCACTGACCTTTGTTCTCAATAAATTCAATGTTATTATAATCCTGGGCAAATACAGGAAAGGTGGAAGCAAGGAATGCTATAAAAAAAATATAGGGCTTCAGGCTTATCATTCTTTCTATTAAATTAACGCAAATATTCGGTAAACAGTCTGAAAACTTATGTTAAGAAATATATGCAGTTAAGTTATTAGCTGACACTCCTACAGACTATAAACTATATCATTATGACCGGGAGCTTAGCCTCGAAAGCTTACGATATTTTGCTCCAGGCCAGCTTTCCTTTTTGTTGTTGGAGGAAATTTTTTAAACGCAAATTCTCTGCCGAAGTCAGGTCTGGATCTGCTTCGATCGTAGCAGATACCATTGACCTTGCAATATCCAATAACGCACGATCCTGAACAATATTTGCTATTTTAAAATTGAGCATCCCGCTTTGTCTTGTTCCTTCGATGTCTCCCGGACCTCTTAGTTCCATATCTTTTTCCGCGATCTCAAACCCATTATTGGTAGCGGTCAAAATCTTGATGCGCTCCCTTGCATCGTTTCCTAATTTAGGTCCGGATAAAAGTATGCAATAGCTTTTTTCAGCCCCCCTCCCTACACGGCCACGCAACTGGTGTAATTGTGAAAGCCCAAACTTCTCGGTACTTTCTATAACCATCACGCTGGCGTTCGGAACATTGACCCCAACTTCTATAACGGTAGTAGAAACCATGATCTGCGTATCGCCCTCAACAAACCGTTTCATGTTCAGCCCTTTCTGTTCCGCCGGCTGTTTGCCATGTACCATACTGATCCAGTATTTGGGTTCGGGAAAATATCCTTTCACTGTTTCATATCCCTGCATCAGGTTTTCATAGTCGAGTGTATCGCTTTCTTCAATGAGTGGGAAAATAATATACACCTGGCGGCCTTTATCTATCTCCGCCCGCAGAAAACTCATCACCCGGCTACGCTGTGATTCATAACGGTGTACGGTCACAATAGGTTGTCTGCCGGGTGGCAATTCATCAATCACGCTGTAATCCAGGTCGCCGTACGCAGTCATTGCAAGGGTACGCGGGATAGGCGTTGCCGTCATGACAAGTACATGCGGTGGTATTTCGGATTTTTCCCAAAGCCTTGCCCTTTGCGCCACACCAAACTTATGTTGCTCATCAACGATCACGATCCCCAGGCTTTTAAATTGCACCACTTCTTCAATTACGGCATGCGTACCGATAAGGATTTGCGAGCTACCTTCTATTAACCGGTTTAATATTTTCTTTCGTTCTTTTGTTTTTGTAGAACCGGTCAATATTTCAACGGACACCGGTAATTCCTGCAACTGTCCCGTTATTGTGCTGAAGTGCTGCTTTGCCAATATCTCGGTAGGTGCCATTAAACAAGCCTGGTAGTCATTGTCAATGGCCAGCAACATCGCCAATAGCGCTACGATCGTTTTACCACTTCCTACATCGCCCTGTAACAAGCGGTTCATCTGCTTTCCCCTTGCTGTGTCAGCCCGTATTTCCCTGATCACCCTTTTTTGAGCGCCGGTTAATTCAAACGGAATATGTTTTTTATAAAAGGTATTGAATTGGTCACCCACTTTATCAAAAACAACTCCACGGGAAAAACGATGGCGGGCGGATCGCAGCAAATTCATTCGTAATTGCGCCAAAAACAATTCTTCAAATTTCAATCGTTTTACCGCCTGCTCGTAGTGGCCGGAGGTAGCCGGGAAATGTACCTGCCGGTAGGCTTCCATGCGATTGACCAACTTTAGCTTATCAAGCATGGTTTGTGGGAGATTTTCGGGAAGGTCTCTTTCATTAAGCTGGTTGATCAGCACCTGTGTCAATTTAGCGATTTGCCTTCCGCCTAACCCACGGGCCTTTAGTTTTTCTGTTGCCGGGTAAACCGGCTCGAGAAAGCTTTTGCCTTCTTTTTTTTCTGGAGTCCATAATTCCAGTTCGGGATGTACGACCTGCGGAGTACTTTGAAAAAAACTCACCCGTCCATAAACAAGATAGGATTGACCAGGTTCCAGCATTTTTTGCACCCAGCTTATTCCCTGGAACCATACCAGCTCAAGAAACCCTGTTTTATCTTTGAGTTGGGCTACAAGCCTTTTTGTCCTTCTTTCGCCCACTAATTCTGCATTGAGCAATTTGCCTGCCACCTGTATATAGTCCGTTTGCGGTGTGATATCACTGACAAAATTAACCTTGGTTTTGTCGACATGCCTGAACGGAAAATGTTCGAGCATATCCTGGAAGGTGAAAATGTTCAACTCCTTTTTTAAAAGTTCAGCCCGTTGGGGGCCTACACCTTTTAGATATTCAATAGGACTTCCGAGTATGGTTGAAGAAGAAGAGATAGAAATTCTTTATGGCAAAAATAGCTGAAACGAAATTTAATCAGTTACTGCTTTCCGGATGCCCGGCTACAGGTTCCGCATCCCCGTTAATAAAGAATTAGAAAGTTTATGAATAATCCCATTACGCGAAAACAGGAGAGATAATAGCAACTTTTTTAATAAAATTCTATTCTAACACAATAAAAAACAAGTTGTTATTTTTTACGATGCGTCATACATTTGCGGGCAGAGAACCAATTATCCAGAAAAATCGGACTACTAAATGAGAAGCCATTTCTACCTTTTGCAGATCAACCTGCATTTCCAGGATTATAAATTTGCCTTACTGTGTTTTGTTACCGCCTTTATTGTAACATTATTATTTATTCCACCCATTGTAGCCCTGATCAGGCGATACAAGCTTTATGATATGCCCAACAGCAGGAAAGAGCACCAATTGCCCGTTCCAACAATGGGCGGAATAGCTATTGTAGCTGGTATGATAGCATCACTCATGTTCTGGTTTCCATTTGGTAATGAACTGGGCCAGGTTTGTTTCTTTTTTTCCATAGCCGCACTCTTTGGACTGGGCATTATGGACGATCTCAGGGATCTTTCTGCGAAATATAAATTTGTGGTACAGATAGCCCTGGCACTTTTAATTGCTTTATCGGGGATCCGCATCACTTCATTTGACGGGCTGTTTGGTATTACTACTCTTTCGTTGCCTGCTCAATATACTTTTACGATACTCGCTATAGTGGGTATCACCAACGCATTTAACCTGATCGATGGTATTGACGGCCTTGCCGGCGTACTTGCTTTTATGAGTCTTGTAACCGTAGGCTTATTTCTGACGTTAAGCGGCGACCCCAATACAGCTTTAATTGCTTTTGCCCTGGCCGGGGCAGTGTTCGCTTTTTTGTATTTCAATTTCAATCCGGCGAGAATCTTCATGGGCGATACAGGCTCGCTGATCCTGGGATTTGTTATCGCTGTGCTTTGCATCCGGCTTTTACAAGTAAATGTTTCATCATCCAACCCCATACTGACCCATGCGCCTATGTTTGTACTGGGTATAGTGCTGATACCTGTATTTGATACGTTGCGTGTTTTTGCACTGCGTATGTGGAAAGGCGGATCTCCTTTTGCCGCAGATAAAACACATATACATCATCTGCTTACCACGCAGGGATATAGTCACGTGTTTGCAACCCGGGTTATCTGTTTCGTTCATGCATTCATCCTGATAGAAGTGTACCTGCTACAGTCGCTGAGGCAGGAGCTTATCCTGGTTTTCTTAATTGCTTTTATGCTGCTTATCACCTTTATCCTGAAAAACATTCGTGTATTTGTCAAAAAATACCGGAATGCAAATGCTGCCTCGAAAGCATTTCCCTCTTAATTTTTTTACCTGCTGATCAATAGCTTCGTAAGGTCGCCGTTGACAATTTACATTGCTTTTTTTGCAACCTGCTTCCTGCAACTCTCCATTTGCACATAGTTGCTTTTTTATCCTAGCCCGGATCGGCACTTTTGCACCTCATTAAACCTTAACCTGCCGGGCTGATTCGAAAATATCCCGGTTGAAAAATTTAACCAGGATGAAATTTATCGCATCAGCCAAACTAAAAAAGTTATTTAAGCAAACCGCGACCTTTAGCCTCTTATTGTCTGTCAGCGTATATGGCTGGGCAAGAATTCTTTTTTACGAAGTGCCTTTTACTATAGAAGAAGATCTGCCAATCATTGCAAAAATTATTACGCTTTGCTGGATGATGGTGCTTGCGGCTGGTATCGCTTTTAATATTCTTGTGAGAATCGGCCAGTGGATACAGAAGCCTGCGCCGGCACCCTTATTTTATAAAAAATGGATAGCGACCGTGCTGGCTGTGCTTTTTGTGTCGGCTATTTCTTTTTTACTTTGATGTAAATAGGTGCAGCAGGTTGATTAAAAAACTGCCTATATCATTTTATCAAGGGCGTACTCAACTCCCCTTAATTCTGCAAGACCTTTTAACCTGCCAATAGCAGAGTAACCCGGATAGGTTGCCTTTTTTAAGTCATCAAGCATTTGGTGACCATGATCCGGACGCATTGGGATAGAAATATTTCTACGCTTCATGATCAGCAGTACTTGTTTTATTATCTCGTACATATCCGTATCCCCTGCCAGGTGACCGGCTTCATAAAAATTCCCTTCATCATCACGTTTTGTATTTCTTAAATGCAAGAAGTGAATATGATCACCAAAACGCTTCAGCATTTTTATAAGATCATTATCTGGTCTTGCTCCAAAAGAACCGGTGCAAAAACATAAACCATTGGCCGGAGAAGGAACTGCCTTTATAAGATCATCAATATCCTGTTCGGTACTGACGATTCTTGGCAATCCTAATAAAGGATAAGGGGGATCGTCAGGATGAATCGCCATTTTCAATCCGGCGTCTTCTGCTACCGGAACTACTTCCTGCAGGAAATAAAACAAATGTTGTTTCAGTTTGGCAGCATCTATATGCTCGTAAGTTTTCAACGATGTTAGAATCTGTTCAGAAGTAAAGCGTTCTTCACTTCCTGGCAAGCCTAATAAAGCATTCCTGAACAGCACTTCCTTTTCTTCGTCCGATATTGTGCTAAATCTTAATCCCGCCTTCTTAATTTCATCGGTATTATAATCTTTTTCAGCACCGGGGCGCTTGAGCAAAAAAAGATCGAACGCTATAAATGCAGATTTCTCAAACCGAAGCGCCTTACTTCCGTCTGGCATCGTGTAAGAAATATCTGTTCTCATCCAGTCGAGTATAGGCATGAAATTATAGGTCACTACTTTCAAACCACATTCCCCAAGGTTACGCAAACTCTGTTTATAATTCTCCATGTGTTGCCTGTAATTGCCTGTTTGCTTTTTAATGTCTTCGCTTACCGGCAGGCTTTCGATCACGGTCCACGTCATCCCAGCCGCTTCGACCATTGACTTCTGTTTGTTGATCTCATCCGTCGTCCATACTCGTCCAACAGGTATATGATGTAATGCCGTAACAACACCCTTACATCCTGATTGCCGGATATCCGATAAACTCACTGGATCATCCGGTCCGAACCACCGCATGGTTTGCTCCATTAACATACACGTCCATTTTTATTTTCCCACACCCAATGGTGAGAAGTATACAAACACCGCAACAATAAATGCAACCACGATCAATGAAAGAATAACATCCCATTTGTTCCAACTCGCCCTGCTGGCGGCTCTATCTTCTGCCACTGTTGTGGCAAATGTCAATCCTTTGATATGGTCCTCATCTGGTTTTGGAGTAAGCAGGCTTACCACCACCATTATCACTACGGAAAGCAGGAATAAATAAATACAGAAATACAAGAAATTAATCGTAGCAAAATCATAGAGAATGCCGCTAAGGTCCTTTTGAAACAACTCAAGCGAAAGTTTTATAAAACCGATTATAAACCCTATAACCATTGCCGAATAAGCCCCTTTTGCATTCAGCCGTTTAAAAAATACGCCTAATAAAAATACAGCGGCAATTGGCGGCGCTAAATAAGATTGTACGCTTTGCAGGTAGTTATATAACGAGCTCGAAATTCTCCCCATCATCGGTATCCACACCATACCCAACAACACCACTACGCCAGTTGCAATACGTCCTACTTTTACCAATTCTTTTCCACTGGCATGAGGTTTCATTTTTTGATAAATGTCCATGGTGAATAATGTAGAACATGCATTATATACAGAAGCTAAAGAAGCCATCAATGCTGCCAGTAATCCACCGGCCAGTAATCCTCTCAGTCCCATCGGCATAATCTGTTCTACCATTGCAGGGAAAGCAGCATTGTAATCAGTTTGGCCATTTGCATTGAGCGGTAAGATCAATTCGCCCCGCTCATGCAATACATAAGCGATCAAACCAGGGATAAGGAATATAAAAAATGGAAGCAATTTCAGGTAAGCAGCGAAAATGGTTCCCCTTCTTGCTTCTCTCTCGTTCCTTCCTGCAAGACATCGTTGTACGATATGCTGATCCGTACACCAATACCAAAGCCCTACTATCGGTGACGCAAATAATATTCCCAGCCACGGAAATTCCGGATCACTCAATGGTCGGAACATATTTAATTTTTCTGGCGGCACGGCGGCTATCATTCCGCTCCAGCCCCCAACTTTTTCCAAACCAAAGTATAATAAAACGGCTGAACCGATCAGCAGGACAAATGCCTGGATCGCTTCGGTATACATCACGGCATGCAGCCCACCAAAAATGGTGTAGACACCCGTAACGATAACTAATATGATAGCACCTTCCCAAAATCCTACACCGAGAAATTGGTTGAATACAAGTGCGCCGGCAAAAATAGTTACGGAAGCTTTGGCAATTACATAACTAAGCAACTGGATAATGGATAACAATCTGCGGGCTTTGGCATTGAATCTTTTTTCCAAAAATTCCGGCATGGTGTACACGTTGCTTCGCATATAAAATGGAACAAAAACCCAACCCAATATCAACACGATATAAGAATGTAGCTCATAATGTCCCATGGGAGTGCCTGATCTCGCCGCCTCGCCAGCTAACCCTACTATATGTTCAGAGCCAACATTGGATGCAAGAATTGAAGCGCCGATAACCCACCAGCCAAGATTGCGGTTGGCCAAAAAATAATCAGTTGGCGAATCTTTACTTTTTCGAATGGACCAAATGGAAATACCTGCTATCACTAACATGTATAATATCAGAAATATCCAGTCAAGCGTTCCAAGAAAAGCGTTATTGACTCCAAGCAAATGCATAATCGTTGGTTTTTGGTTGTGTGAAATGGATTAGATAAACCTGTTGATGATGTTTTCCAAATATTCTTGTTTGCCGCTCCTCACATCCGGTTCGCCGTTTTCAATAGCATAAGTTCTCAGATCTTCCAGTGAAAGCTTACCTTCTTCAAATGATTTTCCTTTACCGGCATCAAACGAAGCATACCTTTCTGTCCTTATTTTTTTATAATCTGATTTTTCCAGGATAGCAGACGCTGTAATCAACGCCCTTGCAAAAGCATCCATACCACCTATGTGTGCAAAGAACAAGTCCTGCGGGTCAGTAGAGTTGCGGCGGATCTTTGCATCGAAGTTGATGCCACCACCTTTGAACCCACCTGCTTCCAGGATAACCAGCATCGCTTCCGTAAGCTCATACACATCGTTCGGGAACTGGTCGGTATCCCAACCATTCTGGTAATCGCCACGGTTAGCATCTATACTCCCCAATAACCCTGCATCGGCAGCTACCTGCAACTCATGTGCGAAAGTATGGCCGGCCAGCGTGGCGTGGTTAACCTCTACGTTTAAACTGAAATCATTCAACAGATCATGTTGTCTTAAAAAGCTGATGACCGTTTCGCTGTCATAGTCATACTGGTGCTTGGAAGGTTCACAAGGCTTTGGTTCAATGAAAAATTTTCCTTTGAACCCTTGTTTCCTTGCATAATCTTTTGCAGTGTGTAAGAACCTTGCCATGTGTTCTTTTTCTCTTTTCATGTTTGTGTTAAGCAGGCTCATATACCCTTCTCTTCCACCCCAGAAAACATAATTTTCGCCACCTAATGCAATCGTTGCATCAAGCGCAGCTTTAACCTGCGCTGCTCCATGCGCCAACACATGAAAATCAGGATTGGTAGCAGCGCCGTTCATATATCTCCTGCCGGAAAAAAGATTGGCAGTTCCCCATAACAACTTTACGCCACTTTCTTTTTGCTTTTCGGCGAGATAGGCTGTTACGGCCTGCAGCCTTCTGTCATTTTCTTTAATATCGTTTGTATAATCAACAACATCTACATCGTGAAAACAATAATAAGGCAGCCCCAATTTTGTAATGAATTCGAAAGCCGCGTCGGCTTTATCCTTCGCTCTTTCCACGGCATCGGTTTTTTCATTCCACAAAAACAAATGTGTCGGCTCACCAAACGGATCTGCGCCGCTGCCGGTAAACGAATGCCAGTATGCACAGGCAAACCGTAAACATTCCTTCATGGTTTTTCCAGCGACTACTTTATTCTCATCGTACCATCGGTAAGCAAATGGATTATCCGATTCAACACCTTCATATTTTATTTGAGGTATGCCTTTAAAAAATTCGTTGTCTCCTGTTACGATTTTCATGCGTTTTATTGATTTAGTTGTTTTAGTAATACTGTTTTCCATTGTTCATACAGATCGTTATATACGACACTATTTACCGGCTCTGTTTTTCCGATTGGCTTAAAATAACTAAAGGCATCGCTTGCGGAAGTATATATCCCTGCTCCTAATCCTGCTCCAATAGCGGCACCTGCACTACCATCACCATTATAAAGTTCAATGGAAACCCCTGTTGCATTTACAAATGATTGGGTAAAAACCTCGCTTAAAAACATATTTGCTTTGCCAGCGCGGATCACTGTCGGGTTTATCCCATTTTCTTTCATGATATCAAAACCGTATCGAAAGGCAAAAGCAATTCCCTCTTGGGCCGCCCTGTATAAATGAGCCGTTGTATGAACATTAAAATTGATATTATTTACATGCGCCCCGATTGTTTTATTGTTAAGCATTCTTTCAGCGCCATTACCAAACGGTAAAATAAATAATCCTTCGCTCCCTGGTTTTATTGTAGCCGCTAAGTCATTAGTTTGTTGATAATTCAATTTATCGCCGGTGATATTTTTGATCCAACGATTGAGTATGCCGGTTCCATTGATATTGAGTAATACTCCTAACCGTACCTCACCTCCCGCCCTCTCCGAAGGAGACGGGGCTGTATAATTAACATGTGCAAACGTATTCACCCTCGATTCGTTATCATAGGTTAGCTGATCGCTTACCGCATAGATCACACCACTGGTTCCTGCCGTAGCAGCCACTTCACCGGGATTGAGCACATTCAACGATAAAGCATTGTTGGGCTGATCACCTGCTTTATATGTAACCGGTATATTTTCTCTCAACGAAAGCGTAGCGGCAACGTTCGCGGAAATTTTTCCGTGTTCTGCAAAAACTTCGTGCACAGGTGGAATAAAAGATTGATCCAATCCATAATGACCAAAAACATCTTTTGACAATTCATTGTTTTGAAAATCCCAGAACACACCTTCTGATAATGCGGAAATACTTGTAGTAAGATCGCCGGTTAATTTCATCGCGATAAAATCGCCGGGCAACATGATCTTGTCAATTTTATCATAAATAGCAGGTTCGTTTTCTTTTACCCATGCCAATTTGGATGCCGTAAAATTTCCGGGGGAATTCAGCAAATGCAGTAAACATTTTTCTTTCCCAATTGCCTCAAAAGCCTTGTTGCCTATATCCACTGCACGGCTATCGCACCAGATAATGCTATTTCGCAAGACGTTTTGATCTTTGTCTATCATCACTAATCCATGCATCTGGTAAGCGATGCCAATAGCTGCTATGTCTTTTGGATCATATTTGCGCTGTGCATGCAATTTCAAGATGGCCAGTTGCACATGTTCCCACCATTGATCCGCGCTTTGTTCGGCCCATCCGGGATGTAAGGAAATAATATCAGCCTCTGTTTCAGGATAGCTTGCGGATGCAATGCATTGCCGCGATTGCGCATTTACAACAGAAACTTTTACAGAAGAGGTTCCCAAATCTATTCCCAATAATAACATCCCTGTGGTTATTTTAAAATTGTCACAATCTATAACAAATGAAGAAGATTGTACTTCAGCGTCTTTGAAATATTAAAACCGGGAACAAATGAACCTTGTTCCCGGTTTATTTTTATTTTATGCCCGGCATTTTTTAGTCCTCTTAATAGCCCGGGTTTTGATAGGCGATTTTTTCTTCCGTTGTTGCCTCCATGGCGTCAACCTGGCTTTGCGGAATAGGTCGGAGATAATGCTTCGGCTCAATAGTACGCGTAAATGTCTCTGGTGTATGACTGCCATAAGCCGCACTGCAAATCTGGTATGAACCGGCAAGTTCATTCCATTTTTGGGTGCGGACCAGGTCGAACCAGCGATGACCTTCCCCGAAATATTCGCGGGAACGTTCTGCCAGTATATAATTGATGTCTATAACGGCAGGTGTGGCAGCTGTCATCGCCGCACTATTGTCGGCAACAAACGCTGCATTGTTTTTGTTAGAAAATTTCCACTTACCTGCCCTGGCGCGAAGTACATTGATTAGTTCATGTGCCGTTTTACCAGCTACTGTAGCTGCACCTTTCACCGCAGCTTCGGCGGCTATGAAATAAAGCTCGGAGAATTTGGCAATTTTGAATGGACGGGCGAGCGTACCATTTGGTTGACCCAAAGTATTACCATTATCCGTACGGTATGTTCCCATTTTCCATAAACCGGGAAACATAATTCGGCTAATACCGCTTGGAGCGATAACAAAATCAGCTCTGCCGGGCAATTGTCCGCCACCGACGCCGTTGGTCACTTTACCGGGAAACTTTGCACCTGCCGGATAAACGATACCCGCCGCCTGCGCATCATATTCCAGAAAACTCAGTATCGCATCACCGGGAACAACCGGCAGGTCATTAGCATTGTAAAGGGTTGCATTAGTAGCCCCCCCCTTTGGCCAGTTGCCCCTGTAAACAGTACTGAATGTACCATCGTACCGGGAATCCAGTGTTTTCTCGGCAAAGGTGTTTGTGAAAACGCCGATCGGTGGAGCCATACGTATATAAGGCCGTCCCAGTGACTGTGCAGCTTCGCGTTGAACAGAACTTACGCCTGAACCAGCGCCATCAGGATTTACAGCGCTTGTCAATACCGTATAGTTCGGCGTTACAAACCAAACGGCGGTATTTCTCCCATCATTATTTATTTCACCCTGAAAGCCATTTATAGGCGCCCCGTTATAAAATTCGCTTTCCTGTGTATGGTCGGCATATAATAGCATTTCCTTGTTACGGTCATTTCCACCGATGTGCAGGTCATAATAGGTATCCGTCAGGCCAAAGGGACCTGGCTCGTCGATCGCCTGTGTTGCTATAGTATAAGCTTGTTGAAAATAATATGCGGCGTCGTGGTTATCGGGATCGGTTCGCTCTGTCGCGGGGTAAGTGGGGATATTGTTCGGATTTTGGAGCCACCATGCATAAGTTAGGTATGCTTTGGCGAGATAAAGGCGTGCAAGGTTTTGAGAAGCTGTACCCGTTGCTCTTGGCGTAGCTGGCAAATCAGTAATCGCCTGTATCAGGTCGGGAAATATGGCCTCTGTATATACTTCAGGTACAGTATTGCGAACAGACGATCTTGAGGGAGTTACATTGAATTTCAAATCGCCGGACCCCAGGTTCAATGGCACACCCCCAAATGTTTGTACCAGCAGAAAATAGTCAAAAGCACGAAAAAACCGGGCTTCGGCAATCAGTGATGGAACAACTCCAACGGCTGCTCCATTCTCAATAATACCGCTGGCCGTATTGATATTTGAAAAGCAGGCTCCCCATATTACATCAGAACGGCTGCTCGAACTGTTGATATTTCCCACACCACTCAGATCGTGATCTCTTTGATTACCATCAGCGCTTTGACCATAGGTATATTCGTCGGTACCCGTTTCAAGGCTGTTATAATAATAAGGCTGGCCATATATAAACCTTAGATGAGCATACTGGGATGTAATGCCGCCCAGCACTCCCTTTTCAGTCTTAAAAAAATCAGGTGTAAAAATGCTGCGAGGTTTTTCTTCCAGGATTTTTTTGCATCCTGATACCGACAAGATAAGTATCGCAGTGACAATAAAAGATTTTATCTGAATCTGTTTCATAATCATAAGTTTTAAAATGTCAAATTAGCCCCAACAATAAAGTTCCTGGTAGAAGGTGTGTTATATCCAACTGTAAGAATCCGGTCAGGAATAGCAAAGCCCCCTGAAGCCCGATTTTCGTTTGCGAAGGAATTGGTTTCAGGGTCAAGTCCTGATTCCTTGTGAAATGGAGAGAACATGACAAATGGATTTTGCACAGTGAAATACATTCGCATTCTGACATTTTGATTTTTGACCAGGCTCCGGTTGAAGTCGTACCCAAGAGTGATGGTACGTATTTTAAGGAATGACGCGTCAAAATAGGCAAGCGTACTTGCGTATTTAGGATTATCCCCGCTGATTGGACCCGCCGGGTTAGGATACTTTGCATCGGTGTTTGTCGGAGTCCAGTAGTCTACATCCAAATTATTTCTGCGCCCGGTCAACAAATTAAGATAACCATTGGGACCATGTACGTTGCTGATAAGAAGGCCACCGTGTCTATAAATACCCACAATGCCCAAGTCAAATCCTTTATAACTTACACGGGTATTAAAACCACCCTGGAAATCCGGGTCTATATCCATTATTTGCCTGTCATCAAAGCCGGCTCCCACGCCGATTGCTCTGACAGGCGTACCATCAGGGTTGTAACCACCTGTATATTCCACCCTGATCATTCCAACTCTTCCATCTGGTTCAAGGATTTTCAAATGGCCATCAGCACTGTCCTTGCTGGAGTTCCAAAGACCTATCCTTTTATAATCATAAATAGCATTTATATTATGACCTACAAACCAGCCGCTGCCAATGTTCTGCGTCTCTCCTGAAGCAAGCGAAACCAGTTTGTTCTTGTTTGTATAGAAATTAACTCCTGCTTCCCATGTCCAGCCATTTGCATTGTTGATGATCGTACCATTCAAACTAAGTTCGAAGCCTTTGTTTTGAGTTGCACCTACGTTGGCAGTATAAGCAGTTACCCCGGAAGTAGGAGGCAGACCCAGGTTAAGAAGAATATCTTCTGTTTTTGTTATATAGTATTCGATTGTACCGGACAAGCGGTTCTTTAGGATAGAGAATTCAAGGCCAAGATTGATGGTCTTAGAATATTCCCAGCCTAATCCCGGATTCGGAAGCCTGGTCACGTAATAACCGGTTGAATAACTCGTTGGACCGAAGTTGTAAGGTCTGGTACTCAACAGGCCAAGTGTAGAATAAACGCCAACCGCCTGGTTAGACGTTTGTCCAGCACCAGCACGAAGTTTTAGGTTATTTACCCAAGATACCCCTTGCATAAATGTTTCGTTAGCGATATTCCATCCAACAGATACAGCTGGATAGGTATGCCATTTATACCCGGGCGCCAATCTTGAAGAACCATCGGAACGTACTGTCGCCGATATCATATACCTATTGTCATAAGAGTACATTACACGACCCATTACGGAGTTGAGTCCCCACAACGAGTAATCCTGATTGACCGGGTCAACCGTTATCTGTCCGCCGGCCCGTCCTATATTATAAAATTCAAAGGCATCTGCAGGTATATCGAGAGCTGACATGTTTGATCGATTGTACTTATTTTGTTCCGCTGAGTACAAGGCTACTGCATTCACGGTATGTTTGCCTGCAAAAGTGCGGTCGAAACTGATCAGGTTTTCAATAGTCCAGTGATAAGTATGCCGGTTATCAATTGAGGCGCTGGAAACTGTATTCGGATTTAGTCCATCGCCTACACCCTGGCCGGTATAATTTCCACCGTTAGTCTGAATATAATCCAGGCCAAGATTTACCCTATACTTCAACCCTTCGAGAAATGGCGCCTTTACCTCAGCATAAATAGCATTATAGGATGCAAAACCACGGGTTTCGCTAAGCCATTGATCATTATCATGTAAGCGTTTTACCACATCATCGGTATATATAAATTGGTTGTCCTGGATCATCGAGATTGACCGCTTCATAGTACCATCAGGATTGTACGGACTGGAAATAGGTGTCATGCTTAAGGTATTGTATAAGCCTACCTGGCCTCCTTCGCTCTGATTGAAATTATTATAAGTAGTCAATCCGACGCGGAAGTTCTTCCCTACCTGCTGATCGATGGAACCCCGCAATGAATACCTTTTATATTGCTGCGTTGGAATTATTCCCTGGTTAAGGTGGTATCCACCACCAAAATTATAGCTTCCTGTTTCGGTACCGCCTGAAACGCTCACGTTATGATCCGTTACGATACCGGTCTGGTAAAACAGATCCTGCCAATCGGTATTGACGTCGTCTGACTCATCAGCTCCATTTCCGTACTGACCCCTGGCCGCACGAAGTGCTACAAATTCGGGCCCGTCCATCATTGGATATTTCGCAAAAACCGATTGTGAGCCAATATACCCGTCATAACTTATCCTTGGCGTTCTGTTTTTAGATCCTTTATCGGTTGTAACAAGTATAACACCGTTGGCGCCGCGTGAACCGTAGATAGCGGTTGCCGAAGCGTCTTTGAGGATCTCAATACTTTTGACATCATTAGGGTTGAGGTCGGCCAGGGATCCCATGAATGGTATACCATCAAGAACGACTAACGGATTATTATCTGCAGTCAGCGAGCGTGTACCTCTGATACGGATTTGCATCGTAGCACCTGGCCGGGTTGACGTTTGGGACATTTCAACACCAGCTATCCGCCCCTGTAAAGCTTGAGAAATATTTGGTGCGGGAACTTCACGCATCTTATTACCATCAATCGAAGCAACCGAACCTGTAACAGCTTCTTTTCGTTGTGTACCATAACCTACAACTATTACTTCGCTTTCCATTTTCTCAAGCGAAACAAGCGATACGTCAACGGTTGTTCTGTTATTTACTCTTACTTCCATCTGTGTAAAGTTGATGGCAGAAACAACCAATGTAGCATTGGCAGGTGCGGTTATCTCATAATTACCTTTGTCATCAGCGGTAGCTCCCGTATTGGAACCTTTCAATGTAACAGACGCACGTGATACTCCCTGACCACTTTCATTCGTGACCCGTCCTTTAACACGAATAGTGTTTTGTGCCAAAACAGGTAAAGAGAAAATTAGAAGAAACAAGACCGGGAATGCAAAAGCAAACATTCTTTGACCCGCCCGGATTTGCAGCAGCGGGATTTTTTGGATTTTCTTTTCAAATAGCACTTTCATAAACAGCAGTTTTTAAATTTTTAAGTTTAGAAAGTTGGCAACCAACTTTATTACAGGCTATTCTATCGCTTAGCCTTTATTATCACGGGGTCGGGTTAGTATCAACTAGTATCTCTCCGGACAGACAGGGATCGCCGAAAATGATTTTTGCTCAAAAATTGAAACTTCAATTCCGGATCTTGCAACAAAAACGAAAAAAAAGACGGGGAACCACCATCAAAAAGGCTTGAAGTAAATTCGATACAACCCTTTGTGATAAAGGGTTTGGCTGGTAGTAAGCAGGTTCTCTTTGTGGTTATGACAAGCATGAAATTGTAATTGGCAACCCGAATGTAAAGAGATTTATTTAAAAATTGCAACCGATTGCAATTTTTTTTCTCAATAATGCGGCCTTTATTTGTAAAACAATGTTGAACTGATGGCGGACGATAAAGAAATAACGATCTATGACATAGCCAAACACCTGAATATTTCCGCCACAACGGTGAGCCGCGGGTTAAAGGATCATCCCACTATAAATAAGAATACACGGAAAAAAATTGCAGAGGCAGCCCGGTACCTTGGCTACAGGTCCAACACATTTGCCAGCAGCCTGCGCAGTAAAAAAACATTCACCATCGGCGTTATTGTTCCCAGGCTTAATAGCTATTTTATGTCTTCGGTACTGGCTGGAATGGAGGATGCCGCGAGCCGTGAAAACTATAACCTGATCATCAGCCAATCACTTGAAAATGCAGAAAAGGAAGTTGCCAACGCACATACGATGTTCAACAAAAGAGTGGATGGATTATTGGTATCATTAGCTTATGATACCGAGAATATCACGCATTTCGAGCCTTTTTTTAAAAAAAATATCCCCGTTATTTTCTTCGACCGCATCTACTCCCATAGTGATAGTACAAGCATTGTTATTGATAACTATAAAGCGGCCTATGATGTCACCAAGCACTTGATAGATCAGGGTTGTAAAAGAATCATGCATTTAGGGGGCAACATGCTGCGAAACGTATATTCCGAAAGATTGAGGGGTTACAAACAGGCTTTGCGGGATCATAATTTGCCCTTTGACGAAAAAAAATTGCTTTTCATCAGCAAGCTGAATGAAGAGGCTGGTACCAAAGCAGCGGAACATATATTAAAGATGGCCAGCAAACCAGACGCCGTTTTTTCTTCAAATGATACCGCCGCCGTTTATTGCATGATGAAATTGAAAGAGGCCGGCATTCGTATTCCTGCGGATATCGCTTTTGCAGGTTTTAATAACGACCCCATCAGTAAAATTATAGAGCCCAATCTTACTACTGTAAACTACTCCGGTTACGACGTAGGCGAGGCAACCGTCAATAGTCTTATTAACCATCTTAAAGGAATTTCGAGCATCAAAACAACCAACACGATCATACTCCGCTCCGATCTTGTCATCCGCACTTCTTCTTTAAAAAACAAAAGTTTGTAAATGAATATTTTTTTGCGATTTTTATGCAACCGATTGCAACATGAAGCCAAAAAAGGATATTACTATTTATGACATAGCACAAAAACTCGACCTTTCGTCGGCTACGGTAAGCCGTGCTTTAAAAAACAATCCATCGATTAATAAACATACCCGAAAGAAAATCCAGGACACTGCCAAAGAACTCGGGTACAGGCACAATACATTCGCCAGCAGTCTTCGCAAACAAAAAACCAATACTATTGGGGTTATAGTACATGAGTTAAACAGTAATTTCATCACTTCGGTGCTGGCTGGAATAGAAAAGGTAACGACGGAAGCAGGGTATGACCTGATCATTGCCCACTCGTCGGAGAGCTATGAAAAGGAAGCCGCTAATGCCCTTAACCTGTTTCATAAAAGAGTTGATGGATTGATCGCTTCGCTGGCTTTCGATACAAAAGGTCTTGATCATTATAAGTCGTTTGAAGAAAAAGGCATCCCTATAATCTTCTTTGACCGGGTAGAAGAAAAAAGCGATAGTACAAAAGTGATTATTGACAACTATAAATGCGGCTACCAGGCCACGCAGCATTTGATTGATCAGGGTTGTAAAAGAATAGTGCTCGTTACGGCGAGCCTGAAAAGGAATGTGTATGCGCAACGGTATAAAGGATATACGGATGCTTTATACGACAATAACATTGTTTTTGAAAAAGACCGGGTGCTGATTAAGGACCTGAGTGAGCAGTGTGGCGTGGAAGCGGCCATGCAAATAGTAAAAATGAAACCACGGCCCGATGGAGCATTTATCACCAATGATTTTTCTGCAGCTGTTTGTATGCAAACATTGAAAGAACAAGGCATCAAAATCCCTGGTGACATCGCCATCGTTGGTTTTAACAACGATGCTATTGGTAAAATAGTAGAACCGCAATTGACAACCATCCATTACCCTGGTATAGATATGGGAGAAATTGCCGCCTGCAATCTTATCAGCCACCTGCGCGGTGTATCCAATATCAGGCATACCCAGACGATCGTGGTGCGTTCTGAATTGATCATAAGAAAATCATCACTCAAAAAACAAATGCCCGTTTGAGATATTCCATTGCAAATACCAAAACGACTATCCTGTTACTTGTTTTATTAATGAGTTCTGCACGCCTGTATGCCGAGGATGGTTATGACTTATGGTTACGTTATAAAACAGTAACTGACGGCAAGCTGCTTTTGGCCTACCGCAATACGATAAGTACAATCACAGTCGCTGGTGAATCCGCAACACTGCTCGCCGCAAAAGAAGAATTGCAAAACGGTCTCAAAGGCTTATTAGGAAAAAATATCCCTGTTAAGAATTTATTACATAATGGCAGTCTTCTCGCAGGCACTGCTTCGCAGTCCGCTGTGACCCGCCAATATATCTCAAAAGAAGAAATGGCATCGGCAGGGGGAGAAGGATTTATTATCCGTTCCGTTAATCACCAGGGGAAAAATATAATTATTATTACAGCGAATAATGATATAGGTGTGTTGTACGGATGTTTTCATTTTTTGCGCCTGTTACAAACTCGTCAATCCATTTCCAAACTCGCAATTGTATCAGCACCAACTTTACAGTTGCGCCTACTCAATCATTGGGACAACCTGGACAGGTATGTCGAAAGAGGCTACGCTGGCATCTCCATCTGGAACTGGCACACATTGCCCGATTATATTGATCCGCGCTATATAGATTATGCTAGGGCCAATGCTTCTATTGGCATCAACGGTGTGTCATTAACCAATGTAAATGCCAACGCGATGGTCCTCACCGAATCTTACCTTAAAAAAGTAGCGGTCTTAGCAAACATCTTCCGGCCCTACGGGATCAAAGTTTACCTGACTGCAAGATTCAGTGCGCCGATAGAGATCGGTAAACTAAGAACCGCCGATCCGCTTAATGATACCGTACAAAAATGGTGGAATGATAAGGCAAAAGAGATCTATAAATGGATACCGGATTTTGGCGGCTTTTTAGTGAAAGCCAATTCAGAAGGACAGCCGGGCCCGCAGAATTACGGCAGGGATCATGCTGATGGCGCCAATATGCTGGCGGATGCAGTAGCACCCTATAAAGGCATTGTAATGTGGAGAGCTTTCGTGTACAGCCAGCAATCTGATGACAGGTTTAAACAAGCCTATGCAGAATTTAAGCCCCTTGATGGGAAATTCAGAAAGAATGTTTTGGTACAGGTGAAGAACGGTCCCATCGATTTTCAACCGCGGGAACCTTTCTCCCCATTGTTCGGCGCAATGGAGCAGACTTCACTATTGATGGAGTTTCAAATCACGCAGGAATACCTTGGGCAGGCAACGCACCTCGTATATGAGGCGCCGATGTTCAAAGAAGTATTGGGAACCGATACTTATGCAAAAGGCAAAGGATCAACCGTCGCCAAAGTAATCGACGGAAGTTTGTACCACAATTCATTAAATGGAATGACGGGTGTATCTAATATTGGTAATGACAGGAACTGGACCGGCCATCCTTTCGGGCAAGCCAACTGGTATGCTCTCGGCAGGCTCGCATGGGATTATAACTTAAGCAGTGAAGAAATCGCGGATGAATGGATACGGGAAACTTTTTCTAATGATCCATCATTTGTTGCCGCAACAAAAAAGATAATGTTATTATCGCATAAAGCGCTGGTAAATTATATGACTCCGCTGGGATTGAATCACCTGTTTGGCAACGGCCATCATTACGGCCCTGCGCCGTGGAGTAATAATTTACCAAGACCGGACTGGAATCCTGTTTATTTTCATAAAGCCGATTCCTTTGGCATCGGGTTCGACCGCACGGTTACCGGAACAAATGCGCTGGATCAGTATGCACCCGAAGTACGCGAACAATATGAAAATCTGAACACCTGCGACGAAAAATACTTGTTATGGTTTCATCATGTAAGCTGGAAACATAAAATGAAATCGGGCCGGACTTTATGGGATGAACTTTGCTATTACTATTATAAAGGAACAGAGGATATAAAAAAAATTGAGCAGCAGTGGCATCAACTGGAAAAACATATAGACAAGGAAAGGTTTCAGCATGTCAGGCAACTACTATCCATACAGGTAAAAGAAGCAGAATGGTGGAGGAATGCGTGTTTGCTTTATTTTCAAACATTCAGTAAAATACCGTTCCCGGCTGGATATGAGAAGCCCGATAAATCGCTGGAATATTATAAAAGTTTAAACTTTCCCTATGCGCCGGGAAATTAGCAACTGAGTCGTACCCGAGGGAGGCAGGACAAATAAAAAATTATGAGTACAGAAAACAAAAGAACCGCGATCGTAACCGGTGGCAGTACCGGCATCGGGCTCGCCATTGCGCAGAAATTTATTTCTGATGGTATCCAGACAATAATTGTAGGCCGTGATGAAAAAAAACTCGATAGTGCAAAAGAATCGTTGGGAGATTTATGTCATCCTGTGCAATGTGATCTAAGCAATTTATCTTCTATTCCCGGGTTGGTAGACGGTATTATAAAAAGATTCGGCCAGGTAAATATTTTGGTAAATAATGCCGGTATCAACATGAAGAAGGATCTGACTGATGTGACCGATGAAGAGTTTCAGTATATAATTACTACCAACCTATCTTCTGTATTTGCCATCAGCAGGGAAGTAGCAAAGCATATGCTAACAAAAAAAAGCGGCTCGATCATTAATATCAGTTCTATGGCAGCGCAGTATGGCTTACCCAAAGTAATCGCTTACAGTGCCAGTAAAGCGGCTATTGATGGCATGACGAGAGCAATGGCTGTTGAACTTTCACCAAAAGGAATCCGGGTAAATGCCATAGCCCCGGGATTTATTGTAACAGCCATGACGGATATAGCCTTGAATGCGGATCCCGAGAGAAAAGCAAAAGTGTTTGGGCGAACTCCTATGGGATATATGGGTCAGCCTGGTGATATTGCCGATGCCGCATTATTCCTGGCGGGTGATTCAGCTAAATATATTACGGGAGTTGTGCTGCCGGTTGATGGTGGCAATTCCATTGGTTTTTAGATCAACGATTATGAAACTAGTTTTTACGGTTGCCTGCTTTCTTTTATTAAGTTTGATTGCCACTGGTCAATCAATTTTTACCGATAAAGCGTCTGCAAACTCCTTCTCATTAGAGAATGCTGTCATTTATACTGATCAACTGGATCATGCTTTGGTGCAGCGATCCGCATTGTTATTGCAGGCGGATATTGAAAGAATAACAGGAAAAAAGCCTGGACTTATTCATCAAATAGCTGCGCCGCCAGATAATATTATTGTTATCGGTTCCATAGACAAGTCATCTGTTATAAAAGATCTGATCAAAAGAAAAAAGATCAATGCCGGATCAATAAAAAACAAATGGGAAGCCTTTCATCTGCAAACTATCAGCAATCCGTTTACCGGTATTAAAAATGCATTGATCATTACCGGCAGCGACCGGAGAGGAACGGCTTACGGTGTTTTTGACGTATCAAAACAAATAGGTGTCTCACCCTGGTACTGGTGGGCAGATGTTCCGGTTAAAAAGAAAGAAAGATTGTATATAAAGAGAGGAAGAACAATTTCTGACGCCCCAAAAGTAAAATACCGCGGCATCTTTATTAATGACGAAGCGCCGGCATTGAGCAACTGGAGCAAAGAAAAATTCGGCGGCTTCAATCATAAATTCTACGAAAAAGTATTCGAGTTAATGCTTCGTCTCAAAGCAAATTATTTATGGCCGGCGATGTGGGGAAATGCTTTTTATGACGACGATTCATTAAATATAAAATCAGCAGACGAATACGGGATTGTCATCGGCACATCGCATCATGAACCGCTGATGCGGGCACATGATGAATGGAGAAGATATGGAAAGGGCAAATGGAACTATGACAGTAATGAAATAAAATTGAAAGAATTCTGGAAAGGCGGCATGCAAAGAGCCACTAATGAAAAGATTGTAAGTGTGGGAATGAGAGGCGATGGCGACGAACCGATGTCAAGAGAAACCGCAACAGCATTATTAGAAAGAATTGTAAAAGATCAACGGCAGATCATTGCAGAAGTTACCGGCAAACCTGCATCTCAGACTCCTCAACTCTGGGCATTGTATAAAGAAGTACAGGATTATTATGACAAAGGCATGAGAGTCCCCGATGATGTAACATTATTATTGTGTGATGACAACTGGGGTAATATCCGTAAACTGCCTAAGCTGAATGAACCCAAAAGAAAAGGTGGTTACGGTATTTATTATCATTTTGATTATGTAGGTGGGCCAAGAAATTACAAATGGCTCAACACTAACAATCTTGCAAGAGTGTGGGAGCAAATGCATCTTGCTTACAGTTACGGCGCTGCCAAGATATGGATCGTCAATGTTGGTGATATCAAACCAATGGAATTGCCTATTTCTTTCTTTTTGGATTATGCCTGGAACCCGGAAAAAATTAGTGCGGCTGATCTGCAGAAATATAATGAGCAATGGTCGGCCGAACAATTTGGAAGTGAACATGCAAAAGAGATTGGCGATATCCTGAAAAAATATTCACAGTTAAGTGCAAGGAGAAAACCGGAATTGTTGGATGCCCACACGTATCCTATTTCATTTTTTGCAGACGACAACGAAGCTGGCAGGGTTTTAAACGAATGGAACAATCTGCAAAAGGATGCAGAAAAAATAAATGCTGCTTTGCCTGCTGAATATAAAGATGCATATTTTCAATTGGTACTGCATCCTGTACAGGCATTGGCTAACTTGCATCATTTGTATGTTGCCGTAGCACAGAATCAGTCCTTTGCCAAACAAAGAAACATAGCCGCCAACCAGTATGCCGATTATGCAAAGCATTATTATGTACAGGATTCATTAATTACCCTTCAATACCACAGTATCGGAAATGGCAAGTGGAACTATATGATGAGCCAAACACATATTGGCTATACATATTGGCAGCAACCGCCTGTTCAAAAAATGCCAGATGTAAAATATATTTCAGAAACCGAAGCAGAGGATGAAATTCCGAAGAATCTTTTGGCTACTTACTCATCAAAAGACTCAATCCCTAAAAGTGCGAAGGGCAATGTTTTTTTTGAATTAGACGGCATCGTTTCAATAGAAGCGGAACATTGGACCAAAGCAATCAACACTTCAAATGTCAAATGGAAAATAATTCCTGGTATTGGTAGAACAGGTTCAGGTATTACTACTTTCCCAGTTACTGCAACAGCGCAAAAACCTGTCGGCAATTCATCACATCTCGAATATGAATTTTATACTTACAGCAAAGACAGTTTGAAATTGCAGGCTTATTTTTCACCCACATTGAATTTTCACAACACAGAAAAAGGCTTGCAATATGCTGTTTCCATAGATAATGAAGCGCCGCAACTCATCAGTATCAATGCAGAAGATAAAAACAATATCTCCGGTGTATGGAATAAATGGGTGGCCAATAATATAATCATCAAAACTACAGCACATAAAATCCTGGAACCTGGAAAGCATACGGTAAAATACTGGATGGTGAATTCTGGTGTAGTACTACAAAAACTAGTACTTGATTTTGGAGGTTTGACACCAAGTTACCTTGGACCGCCGGAAACAAAAGCGAACTAATTCTATAATTATTAAATAACTGATTATGCAAAGAAACATCAAGAAAAAAATTTTACTCGCTGCAGTCATTGTTTGTGTCACGTCTGTAAGCTGCAATAACCAAGCAGAGACCACAACTAATGAACAGGACAGCACTACAAATGGGAAGAAAAAAGAGTACGCTTCTCAGCCACTTGTTTCACATATCTATACAGCAGATCCATCGGCTCATGTATTTAATGGCCGCATTTATATTTATCCATCGCATGATACGGCTACCGGCACACCGGAAGATGACCTGGGCAGTCATTTCAACATGATGGATTATCATATTCTTTCTATGGATTCTGTTGGAGGCAAAGTAACCGATCACGGCATATCACTTGATATAAAAGATATTCCATGGGCCGGGCGGCAATTATGGGCGCCGGATGCAGCATTTGCCAACGGCACTTATTATTTATATTTCCCTGTGAAAGACAAGCAGGATGTATTTCGCATCGGCGTAGCGACAAGTGATAAACCGGAAGGCCCGTTTGTTGCAGAGAAGGAGCCGATCAAAGGAAGTTATAGTATTGATCCTGCCGTATTCAAAGACGATGACGGTTCTTTTTATATGTACTTCGGTGGTATCTGGGGCGGACAATTGCAAAAATGGAACAATAATAAATATGATTCCGCTGGTAAACTCCGCCAGGCAAGCGAGCAGGCCGTTTTACCAAGAGTTGCCAAACTAAATAAGGACATGAAAAACTTTGCTGAAGAAGTAAAAGAAATAAAACTCGTTGATAAGAACGGGAACCTGTTTACAGAAAAAGATAATGACAAACGTTTCTTCGAAGCGGCCTGGATGCACAAATACAAAGGAAAATATTATTTCACTTATTCAACCGGCGATACGCATTTTATAAACTATGCGATTGGCGATAATCCTTACGGCCCGTTTACTTACCAGGGTGTTGTATTAAACCCCGTTGATGGCTGGACCAATCACCATTCTATCGTGGAAGTAAATGGCAAGTGGTACTTATTTTACCATGATGTGCAACTAAGCGGTAAAACACATTTACGCAATGTAAAAGTAGCTGAGTTGACGCATAATGAAGATGGAACCATACAGGCGGTGAGTGCCTACAAATGATTTACGTGGAAACCCTGGTAGGTGATCAAACCAAACCCTCTAATTTCTATATGATGAAAAAATGTTTTTTTATCCCTTTATTATTTTACGCATTATATGCCAATGCGCAGGATTATAAATCATTGCCATTTTGGAATCACAAACTTTCGCTTGAACAAAGGGTCAACGATTTGGTGAGCCGCTTATCACTGGAAGAAAAAGTGGCGCAGATGATGAACCATGCTCCGGCTATTGAAAAGCTGGGCGTTCCTGCATATGACTGGTGGAACGAAGTATTACATGGTGTAGCAAGAACGCCTTACAAGGTCACCGTGTTTCCGCAGGCAATCGCCATGGCTGCTACCTGGGATACAAATTCGCTATATCGCATGGCCGATTATGCCGCATTGGAAGGCAGAGCGGTCTATAATAAAGCGGTGCAACAAGGAAAAAATGGTGACCGCTATGTAGGGTTGACCTACTGGACGCCCAACATTAATATTTTCCGTGATCCACGCTGGGGTCGTGGACAGGAAACCTATGGTGAAGACCCTTTTTTAACAGCCATGATGGGCAAAGCGTTTGTTCGTGGCTTACAGGGAGAAGATAAAAAATATTTAAAAGCTGCAGCTTGTGCCAAACACTATGCTGTACACAGCGGACCCGAGCCGTTGCGCCACGTGTTTAATGCAGATGTCAGTAATTATGATCTGTGGGATACTTACCTTCCCGCATTCAAAGAACTTGTTGTAAATGCAAATGTGGCAGGCGTCATGTGTGCTTACAATGCATTCAAAAACCAGCCCTGTTGCGGGAGCGATCCGCTGATGAATGATATACTTCGCAAAAAATGGAATTTTAAAGGATATGTAACAAGTGATTGCTGGGCCATTGATGATTTTTTTAAAAATCATAAAAGCCACCCTGATGCAGCAACAGCCAGTGCCGATGCAGTTATGCATGGCACAGATGTGGATTGTGGTACTGCTGCTTTTCTCTCTTTGGTTGATGCTGTAAAAAGAGGACTGATCAGCGAGGAGCAGATCAATGTGAGTATAAAAAGACTGTTTACTATCCGCTACCGTTTAGGAATGTTTGACCCTGTTAGCGAGGTGAAGTATGCACAAACACCGGTTACTGTTTTAGAAAGTGCACCACACAAAATACATGCATTAAAAATGGCCAGGCAAAGTATTGTTTTATTAAAAAACGATAACAATACGCTGCCATTAAGTAAAAACTTAAAAAAGATTGCAATAGTAGGACCCAATGCAGATAACCAGATTGCCGTATTGGGTAATTATAATGGCACACCTTCAGAAATAGTTACGGTATTAGATGGCATAAAGAATAAATTGGGGAATAATACCGAAGTGATCTATGAAAAAGCTTTGAACTTTACGAACGATACGCTGCTGGCCTATACTGACGTAAACAATCAATATGCTTATGAAGGTAAACACGGATTTATGGCAGAATATTTTAATAATCCAGAACTTAAAGGGGAAGCCACTGTGCAAACGGAAAACAACCTTGACCATTTTTGGCAGGAAGGTGAAACTGTTGTGGGCAAGATAAAAGCCAATAACTTTTCTGCACGTTATACCAGTATCTACACTGCTGATAAGGATGGTGAAATAACTTTCGAAATAGAAGCAGATGATGGATACAAAGTTTTTATAAATGATAACGAAGTGCTCAATGCGTGGCAGCGTAACCGCTGGGGAGCACGAACACACAGGCAGGCGATTCAAAAAGGACAACAATATAAAATAGTAGTGGAATACTGGCAGGGTGAAGGTAAAGCCAATGTAAGGTTAAGAGCAGGAGATTTTGTGCGTTCTGATATCGACGGATTGATAGCCCGCATTAAAGATGCAGATGCTATTGTCTATGTGGGCGGCATATCGCCTCAATTGGAAGGTGAAGAAATGAAAGTAGACTATCCCGGTTTTAACGGCGGCGATCGCACTTCCATCCTGTTACCGGCAATACAGACTGACGTGATGAAAAAACTTAGGAGCACAGGCAAGCCTGTTGTGTTTGTAATGATGACCGGAAGCGCTATTGCATTACCATGGGAAAACGAAAACATTCCGGCCATTGTCAATGCCTGGTATGGCGGGCAAAGTGCCGGTACGGCCGTGGCTGATGTTTTATTTGGGGATTATAATCCTGCTGGACGTTTACCTGTAACATTTTATAAAAGTGATAGTGATTTGCCTGATTTTAATAACTATGAAATGACCAACAGAACCTATCGTTATTTCACCGGGGAAGCATTGTACCCGTTTGGATACGGATTAAGCTACACTACATTTCGCTATGACAAACTCACTGCTGCAGCAAGTGTAACAAAAGGCAACAAAGTGCAGGTAAGTGTCCGGGTAACGAATACAGGAAAAAAAGACGGTGAAGAAGTGGCGCAGCTGTATGTAAGCAACAAGGATAAAAATGTCAAAGCACCCTTAAAAGCATTGAAGGGCTTTAAACGAATAGAATTAAAAGCGGGAGAAAGTAAAACGATCACTTTCACTTTATCGCCCGGAGACCTATCAATCGTTGATGAAACTGGTGAATTAAAACAAATGAAAAGGAAATTGACGGTTAGCGTAGGCGGCGGGCAACCGGGTATTAAAAACAAAACTACCAGCAATGTTGTAAGCAAAATAATTAACCTTTTATAAAACATAATGATGAAAAAACTATTTCTTATTCCGGCTTTATTTGTTTCCTCTTTTGTTTTGGCACAAAATACAATTGCGTTATTCGCCAACAAAGGGAAGGACACCATTAATAAAAACATCTATGGCCATTTTGCAGAACACCTGGGGCGTTGTATTTATGGCGGGTTGTATGTTGGCGACAGCAATAAAACCATCCCGAATAAAGATGGCATCCGTCTCGATGTGATGGCGGCATTAAAAAAATTAAAAGTGCCGGTACTCCGCTGGCCGGGTGGCTGTTTCGCAGATACCTATCACTGGAAAGATGGCGTGGGACCAAAAGCACAACGACCTTCTATGCTTAATGTATGGTGGGGCAATGTAAAAGAAGACAACAGTTTTGGCACCAATGAATTTTTAAACATGTGTGAAGAATTAGGCGCCGAGCCTTACCTGAGTGGCAACGTAGGCAGTGGCACCCCGCATGAACTAAGCGATTGGATAAAATACACGACACATCCGAATGGCAGCAGTCCCATGACAGATCTACGGCAAGCAAATGGAAGAACAACACCATGGAAAGTAAAATTCTGGGGACTGGGCAATGAAGCCTGGGGCTGTGGTGGCAATATGAAAGTGGAATACTATGCTAATATCTACCGGCAGTATGCAACGTTTATGACCGATTGGGGCAACAGCGACAAAATTTACCGTATTGCATCTGGTGCGTCAGACGATGACTATCATTGGACAGAAGTATTGATGAAAGAACTGCCTCTTAAAATGTTTGATGCCCTCGGGCTTCATCATTATTCTGTAATCAACTGGGGCAAAAAAGGCCCCTCTACTAATTTTAACGAGTCCGAATACTTTGCTACGATGAAACAAGCTTTGCTGATGGAAGAACTTGTGACTAAACACAGCGCTATCATGGATAAATACGATCCCAAAAAGACAAAATCACTTGCCGTGGATGAGTGGGGTGGTTGGTATGATGTGGAACCGGGCACCAATGGCGCCTTTTTATACCAGCAGAACACGATGCGGGATGCAATGATTGCCGGCAGCAGCCTTAACATCTTTAACAATCACTGCGACAGGGTAAAAATGGCCAACCTTGCGCAGATCGTCAATGTGCTACAGGCCGTTATTTTAACCAATGATGAAAAGATCATTCTCACGCCTACTTACCATGTGATGGAAATGTACAATGTGCATCATGATGCGTTGATGCTGCCCGTTACTGTAACAAGCGCAGACTATACAGTTGGTAAAGAAAAATTAAAAGCGGTGAATGCATCCGCGTCAAAAGATAAAAACGGTGTTACACATATCTCGCTGGTAAATATTGATTCGAAAAAGGCACAGGAAATTACCATTATTGTAAATGGAGCAAACTATAAAACGGTTAACGGCAGAATTTTAAAATCTGATAAAATGCAAACCTATAACAGTTTTGAGAACCCTGATACTATTGTACCTGTAGCGTATGAAGGAGCTAAATTGAATGGAAATAAGTTGACAGTGAAATTGCCACCGGTTAGTGTGGTAGTGCTTGAATTGAAATAATACCCTGCAGGTGGCTGCGTAAATGTAAAAAGTAAATCGTCAGGTATGAAAGGTGGAAAAATTATAACTATTGTTTTTTTACTTATTTGCGCATTAAAATGCTACCCGCAACCTATAGCAAAATTCAATGTTCAATTATCAAATACTGGTATAGCAACCGCCGTTCCCGCCAGCATCAATTTAGATGAATTTACATTTTTGCATGATTCGCTTATTACGCTTTGGCAAGTGAATGGCAATAGTAAAATTCAAATACCTTTCCAGGTAAAACAGGGTGGAGTGAGAACTTTGCATTGGCTGATCACAAGTATGCATCCCGTGTCAAAATCGAAAACGCTTTCTTATGTTTTAGAGAAAGGAAAAATGGAGAAATTTTCATCCATTCAGGCATCTATGAACAATGGCGGATTAACCATCCAGGCAGCCAATCAAAATTTTTTACGTTATCAATATCAAACGCTATATCCACCTGCTGGTGTGGATACAAACTATAAACGCAGTGGGTTCATTCACCCGTTATGGAGTCCTCATGGGCAAGAGCTCACAAGAATTCAACCTAAGGATCATTACCATCATTACGGTATCTGGAACCCGTGGACACATACCGTGTTTGAAAAAGACACCGTTGATTTCTGGAACATAGCCGGTAAAAAAGGCACGGTACGTTTTGCAAAGTTTATTTCACAAACCAATGGCCCTGTCTTTTCTGAATTTGAAGCATCGCAGGAACATGTTGTATTTAAAAAAGATGGAACGGAAAAAATAGCACTGAACGAATTACAAACAGTAAGAGTTTATAACCCGCAGGGCGACAAAGATTATTTCATAGCAGACATTACTTCACAATTGAGTTGTGCCACAGATAGCCCATTGTTAATAGTGGCTTATCGTTATGGCGGTTTTGGATGGCGGACTACAGAAAAATGGGATAATAAAAATAGTGAGGTATTGACAAGCGAAGGAAAAAGCCGCAAAGATGCCGATGGAAGTAAAGCTAAATGGTGCATCGTACAGGGAGCATTAGGCGATAATGATTACGGAGGTGTGGTAATGCTTTCCTATCCGGGCAACTATAATCACCCCGAACCCTTACGCATCTGGCCGGAAAATCAATATGGCCGCGGCGACATGTTTGCCAATTTTGCAACAACAAAAGATAAGGACTGGCTGCTGGAACCCGGAAAAACATACGTATTAAAATATCGCTTACTGGTCTATAATGGAAAGATGACAAAAGAAAAGGCGGAGAGTGCATGGCAGTTTTTTGCCAAGCCGCCAAAAGTGAAGTAGGGTTTCACCTGGTCTTTCTATAGGGATGATTAAAGCAAATGGCGAGGTTTACGATGCGTAGCGAACAGAACGTAGAAGAGTGCGACCAGGATGCTATGAAAACCAAAAGCTGGATACAAAAATATTTTTGGCATTTAAAAAAAAAGCGATGAAAAATAAATCCACTATGAGCAGAAAAAAATTTATCAGTAACTCTGTTAAAACTGCGGTAGGAACTTCGCTTGCATTAAGCTTTCCTTCCATTGTTCCTGCAAGTATATTCGGAAAAAACTCTCCCGCTAACCGCATAAATGTTGCAGCCATCGGTAATGGCCGTATCAGTCGCGGACACGATATGCCGGGAGTATGGCAACATGATTTTGCACAGGTGATGGCGGTTTGTGATGTGGATAGCAACCGGGCAGAAGATGGTAAAAAACTGGTGAACGAGTTTTATACCAAACGTGATGGTAAATCTTTTGACGGTGTAAAAGTTTATACCGATTATCGTGAATTGTTGCAGAACAAAGATATTGATGCAGTGCTCATAAGCACACCCGATCATACGCATGCCATGATTGGCGTAGCGGCCGCAAGAGCAGGCAAACACATTTATATGCAAAAACCCGCATCGCTTACTATTCACGAAGGAAGAATAATAAGTGATACAGTACAAAAGAGTGCTGTGAAATTCCAGATAGGCAGCCAGCAACGTTCATCGGAACAGTTTCGATATGGAGCCGAGCTGGTACGCAATGGCCGAATTGGAAAATTAAAAACGGTCTATGTTGGGTTACCCGGTGATCCACCCGGTGGGAACAAAGTTGAAATGCCGGTGCCAACAAATTTTAACTATGATATGTGGCTGGCATCTACCCCGGAAGTCTATTACACGGAAGATAGAGTGCATCCGCAAAAAGGTTATGGCCGTCCCGGTTGGTTGCGTTGCGAACAGTTTGGCGCTGGCATGATTACCGGTTGGGGTGCACATCATATTGATTCTGCTCATTGGGGCATGGGTATGGAACGCAGCGGCCCAGTTGAAATTTGGAGCAACAAAGCTGAGTTCGCTACTGGAGGACTTTGGGATGTGCATGGCATATTTACAACAGAAGCCATTTATGCTGATGGTGTAAAGATGGTAGTAAGTAATGAACTTCCAAACGGGATTAAGTTTGAAGGAACCGATGGTTGGATCTTTGTTTCGAGAGGCGATTACCAGGCAACAGCCAGCGATCCGACTACACCTGGCATACAGGCAAAAAAAATAGATGCAAGTGATCCGAAAATCATTACTTCAGTCATTGGCGAAAATGAATTTCATTTTAAAGTAAGCAAACAGCATCATGGCAACTGGCTGGAAGCAATAAGAGATAATACGGAGCCGATTGCACCTGTAGAAGAAGCGCATCGCTCCTGCTCTGCCTGCCTTATTCATCACATAGCAATGAAACTGAAACGAAAAGTCTATTGGGACCCGGTGAAAGAGCAATTTAAAAATGATCCTGAAGCAAACGGCATGTTATCCCGCACTCAACGTTCACCTTACATCATCAACGCATAAAAGGTAATGAAGAAATTATTTTTTCTTTTTTTAACCGGATTGTTTATATCCTGCGGTTCTGATCAAGCACCAGAAAGTAAAAACAGAGCTCCGGTGCAATTACTAACGTTGGACCCGGGCCATTTTCATGCTGCGCTGGTACAAAAGACAATGTATAGCGATGTGGATTCTACTGTGCATGTATATGCCCCTGAAGGAGACGACGTGCGACAGCATATTAACAGGATAAGTGCTTACAATAAACGCAACAAGGAACCTACTCATTGGAAAGAAGAAATATATACCGGGACCGATTTTTTTGAAAAGATGATCGCAGGGAAAAAAGGAAATGTGGTTGTATTGTCCGGCAATAACCAAAAGAAAGCTGATTACATCCTAAGATCGCTGCAAAACGGGTTTAATGTTTTTGCTGATAAACCGATGGTTATTGACAGCAAAGGTTTTAAGCAATTGAAAGAAGCATTTGCAACGGCAGCCAGGAACAATCTGTTGCTGTATGATATCATGACCGAACGCTATGAGATCACCAGCATGTTGCAGCGGGAGCTTTCGATGATACCGGAAATATTCGGCACAATGGAAAAAGGAACGACAGAAAACCCTGCTATCACTAAAGAAAGTGTTCATCATTTCTATAAATATGTTTCCGGGAATGCTCTAACAAGGCCCGCCTGGTTTCTCGACCCATCACAACAGGGCGAGGGCATTGCAGATGTAATGACACACCTGGTCGATCTTGTACAGTGGGAATGTTTTCCGGAACAGGCTATTGATTATACAAAAGACATTACCATCAATGATGCAAGGAGATGGACAACTGATATAGATTTAAAGAAGTTCCGGGAAATTACCAAACTGGACAGCTTTCCTTCTTATTTGAACAATAACATCAGCCAGGATAGCCTGTTGAAGATATCCTGCAATGGCGAGATCGATTACACTATAAAAGGTATTCATGCCCGAACATCAGTGACCTGGAATTATAAAGCACCTGAAGGTACCGGTGATACGCATTATTCTATTATGCGGGGAACAAAGGCTAACCTGGTGATCCGCCAGGGAAAAGAAGAAAATTATAAATCAGTGCTCTACATTGAGCCTGCTTCAGGAGACACATCGTTCCCGGCTATACTAAAACAACACTTTACCAAAATAAGTACAAAATTCCCCGGGGTTGAATTATATAAGATAACTAATGGATGGATTGTTAAATTGCCCGAGCAACTGGTAGAAGGGCACGAAGCTCATTTCGGCCGTGTGATGGAAAAATTCCTGGAGTATCTAAAGAATAAAAATATGCCTTCATGGGAAGTGCCGAATATGCTGTCAAAATATTATACTACAACCAAAGCTTTGGAAATAGCATTAAAGACTAACTAATGAAAAAAATTATCATCCTGCTCTTTGTGACTATTAATCTCTATAGTAACGCACAATATCCGAGGGTCGACATTCCCGGTTCCGAAGTACGAAAAATAACTTCTTCAATTGTGAGCGGGCAGGAATACGCATTACATATTCTATTGCCGGGCGGTTACAAAAACAGTGCGAAAAAATATCCTGTTGTTTACCTGATGGATTCGCAATGGGATTTCCCATTAGTAAAATCATTATATGGTGAACATTACTACGATGGCTTTATTCCTGAGCTGATCATTGTAGGCATTACATGGGGTGGAACCAATCCTAACCCGGATAGTTTACGGGCAAGAGATTATACGCCAACCAAAGAGGCAAGATTGCCCCAAAGCGGTGGCGCCGATAATTTTCTTGCCTTCATGAAAAAAGAGCTGTTCCCTTTTATTGAGACAAACTACAAAGCCGATAGCAAGAACAGGAGCCTGATGGGTTGTTCACTGGGTGGCTTATTTACGCTCTATACTTTATTTACACAGCCAGAATTATTTACTGGTTATGCGGCTGCCAGTCCTGCGGTTGGCTGGGACAGGGAAGCTCTATATAAATATGAACAGGAATTTGCACAAAAGAAATTAGTCAATCCTGTTCGTGTGTATATGACCATTGGTGATGTGGAGAAGAGTCGCCCTGCTTATGAAAAATTTGCTTCGCAAATGATGGAGAGAAACTATGGCTTCGCTTCTCTTCATTCAACAATTTTAAACAACACCGGGCATTCAGGAACAAAAAGTGAAACATACGGCCGCGGAATGCAATACATATTTGAAAGACCCAACCTGGCTCTTGATGCGGAAATACTGAATAAATATACCGGCAGTTATCAATCACCAAACGGAAACAAGATCGAATTGAAGAATGACAATGGCAAGCTTGCTTTATATTTTTCACCTGATAATAAATACACACTGTACGCTGCCAGCGAAACGGATTTTTATTCAACTGCTGAACATTTCAATATTCAATTTAAACCAGGCATTGACAAACCAGAAGGATTTCAACTGAACCGGTACGGCAATTCACAATTCATTAAAAAAATCAGGTAGTATGCGATTAACGTTTCTCCTGTCGTTTGTAGTTATTACATCTTCGTTGATGGGGCAAAAAACAGATTCGCTGGCTCCGCATGTTTATCGCTGGAATAATCTTGAGGTAAAGAAAGAAGCTACACGGATCACAAGACAGGTGATGGATGGAAGCACTACCACTCTTTTTAATTTTGAAGTACACGCTACTACTCTTGAACCCGGCAAGGCGCCTCATCCGCCACACACCCATACAGACCAGGAAGAACTCCTGATCGTAAAAGAAGGAACGGTGAAGATCACTATAAATGGTAAAAGTAAAATAGTAGGCTCCGGCAGTATTGCATTTGCCATCCCTGGTGATGAACATGGAATAGAAAATGCCGGTAAAACATCCGCCACTTATTATGTTTTAAAATACAAAGGCAAAATAGCAAATCCTGGAAGAGCAAAACAGTCAGGAGGATCTTTTATGCTCGACTGGAACGATTTGAAAACAAACAATACCGGCAAGGGATACCGGAGAGATTTCTTTAACAGGCCAACATCACAATTGGCACAGTTTGAAATGCACACTACTGCCCTCAATGCAGATTCTTCCAGCCATGCACAGCATACACATGTACAGGAAGAAATTATTTTGATATTACGTGGCCATGTAACCATGCATATCGGTGGTAATTATTACCCCGCATTGCCGGGCGATATAGTGTTTCTTCCTTCCCGTATCCCACATGCGTTGCTGAATACAGGCAAAGAACAATGCGAATACTTTGCTTTTCAATGGAGAAATTAATTATTACCCTTACCCGTAAACTCAAGTTGATATAATGATTCAAAAAATAATCTACGCTTTCATTATTGCTGCAATGCTAACAACTACGCAAGCTGCATATGGACAGGTTAAATTGCCTCGTCTTATAAGAGATAGTATGGTGTTGCAAAGAGATGCCAACGTAAAAATATGGGGCTGGGCTTCTAAAGGCGAAAAAATATTTATAAAATTTAATAACAAAAGTTTTAAAGCAAAAACTGCCGATGATGGTAAATGGTCTGTTCAATTAAAACCCATGAAGGCAGGAGGGCCGTACACAATGACTATTACCGGCCGTAATAAAATAATCCTGAAAGATATATTGATTGGCGATGTGTGGTTCTGCTCTGGTCAGTCGAATATGGTTCACCAGATGGCACTGCATAATATCACCTATGCAGAAGATATTGCCAAAGCAAATTATCCTGATATCAGGCATTTTTTTATTCCAACACTAACAAACTTACAGGGTCCACAAAGTGACTTGCCAACGGGGTACTGGAAGTCTGCCACAGCACAGGATGTTCCGCAGTTTTCTGCAGTTGCTTATTTTTTTGCAAAAAAGATCTATGAAAAATATCGGGTGCCGATTGGTTTGATAAATGCAAGTGTAGGCGGCACTCCTATTGAAGCATGGACAAGTGAAGAAGGATTGAAAGATTTTTCTTCCTTGCTAAACATCATTCAAAAAAATAAAGACACTGCCTATATAAATAGTATGAATCGAAATGCTGCAGCTAATAATACAGGCAGGCCGCAGCCAAAAGATTTAGGACTGCTTGGCGAAAAGAAATGGTATGATGTGTCGTATATTCCGCCAGCCGGCGGATGGCATACTATAAATATTCCCGGTTACTGGGAAGACCAGGGAATTAAAAATTTGAATGGTGTAGTGTGGTACAGGAAGGAAATTAATATACCCGTCTCAATGACTGGCATACCAGCAAAAGCTTTTTTAGGAAGGATCATCGACGCTGATGTATTATATATTAACGGTGTACAGGTTGGCAATACTACCTACCAGTACCCGCAAAGAAGATATAATATACCAACGGAGGTACTGAAAGCTGGTAAAAATATTTTTGTAATAAGAGTTACTAATAATACAGGCAAAGGTGGGTTTGTTCCTGATAAGCCCTATTGCCTGTTCGCCGGTAATGACACGATTGATTTAAAAGGAACATGGAAATATAAAGTTGGAGAAGTATTTGTTCCCCGCAGTGGGTTTGGCGGTGGTGGAATCACTGCACAAAACCAACCTTCAGCCTTATATAATGCCATGGTGGCGCCGGTTATTAATTATTCGATCAAAGGATTTCTATGGTACCAGGGTGAAAGCAATTCCGGAAGAGCTGAAGAATATGCAAAATTGCAACCTGCTCAAATTGTTGATTGGCGAAATAAGTGGAACCAGGGTGATCTGCCTTTTTTATTTGTACAGCTTCCCAATTATATGGATGCAAATTATCTCCCTTCAGAAAGCCAGTGGGCCACATTGAGAGAGGCACAATTAAAGTCTTTATCTGTTCCTAATACAGCGATGGCGGTGGCCATCGATTTAGGTGAGTGGAATGATATTCATCCGGATAACAAGAAAGATGTTGGCGAACGCTTAGCATTGGCAGCAAAAAAAATTGCTTATGGCGAAAACATTGTTTACTCGGGGCCGATCTATCAATCATCAAAAACAGAAGGCAATAGGATCATTATCACATTTGATCATGTTGGCAGCGGCATAATAACAAATGACGGGGAAGAACTCCGTGAGTTCGCCATTGCGGGTGCTGATAAAAAATTTGTTTGGGCAAAAGCAAAAATTGATGGCGCTAAAATAATTGTTTGGAATGATGATGTCTCTAATCCTTTGTATGTGCGTTACGCATGGGCTGACAATCCGGTGAATCCGAATTTATATAATAAAGAAAGGTTACCTGCATCGCCTTTTAGAACGGGTGAATAATTAAACATTCAAGTAAATGCCTTTGCAATGAGAAAATTCATATGCCTTTTATTATTGATAAATTTTGTGAATACAGGTACAGCGCAAACATCAACCATTGATAGCAGCAAGTATCCTGCTTTAGTAACATTTACAGCCCAACAGGATCATGCCAACATGATGCAGCAATTAGGTATAAAGAAATTAAGACCGGGTCCAAGCGGCAATGAGTCAGCACCTAATCATGCTAATTATGACGAATCATTGGCAAATCCCTGTCCTCAATTACCGGATCTGCTTACCACAAAAAATGGCAAAAAAGTTACCAATGCTGATATGTGGTGGAAACAACGCCGTCCTGAAATTGTTGAAGATTTCGAACGAGAAGTATATGGCCGTCTCCCGAAAAATATTCCGAAAGTCACATGGACTGTAAAGATCACGGACAGGGAATTTGTCGGCCGCACACCTGTTATTGCAAAGCAATTGATCGGTCATGTCGATAATAGTGAATACCCATTGATCAATGTAGATATAAATATGATACTGGTAATGCCGGTTAATGTAAAGGGGCCTGTTCCTGTGCTGATGATGTTTGGCCGTCCTTCGTTTCCTTCGCC
>WUUC01131188.1_pt1 | contig 40874 bp, 67 predicted proteins | sample 6278441 | NCBI WGS metagenome assembly WUUC01 (sample SAMN13675441, study PRJNA597444) | soil metagenome | isolation source: soil | place: USA: Washington | collected 2017-10
ATCCTCGTCGTCCTGAACGATGTCCCGCGCGGTCCGCTTCATCCTCTCGTTCAGATCCCGGAGCACCGCGTCCACGGGTTCCTCCAGGGGCTTCTTGTCGTCGATCCCCAGGAGAATGATGCCGAAACGTCCCACTCCCGAAAGAACATCGGCTCGCAGGATCAGGGACGTGAGCCGGTGCTCATCGTTGAGTTCGTTCCAGGCCTTTTCAAATTCCGTTTCCTCCTCGTCTTCCGTCTCGTAAATGTCGGGCGGACTCTTGAAGCACTCGTCCGGATACAGACGCACGATCCGATCCGCGATGTCGCCCCGGTCGAACTTCGTCTGGTAGTCGCTGATGCCCAGGACCGTCTTGTGCCCGAACTCCTCCTCCAAACTTTTCCGGCAATCGTCCAGGTAGCGCAGGAACTGGGTGCGCGCGGCGACCACGTTGCGAAAGAGCTGGGCCTGGTTGAGAGTGGTGGTTTTCTTGGAGGGCGATTTCTTCTTCATTCGTTGCGCCTTTTCTTGTTATCCGCCGCACGGTCCTGGCCTTCGAAGTAAGTTTCATTCTTGCCTCCGGGAAGCGGGCGATTGGGAGGAGCGTTCGTGTCGAAACGAATGAATACCTCCGTATGAACCAGATTCGTTTCCGCCTGGTTCGTGTAGTCGGCGGGATTCCATCCGGGAGGTAGGGGAGGAATCGGAGGCCGACCTGCAACGTTATGAGCCCGGAGACGATCCAGAGCAACGTTCAACCATCCAGTTTCCTCCCCCGGTCCCGAGGGTAGCGGGGAATCGCTGCGCGCGTTCTCCAGTCCAGTCACGTTTAAGACCACCTGGCCCGCCTCGGGCGCTGGGATCTTGTCGGACTTCCGGAGATCGAACGTGTAAAGCTTCGCGTCACTTTCAATCCCCTCGGACGACACGGCTCTCAAGCCCAAGAGCGTGCGACCGGAGGGAAGTGACGCGAAATTGGTGACGGATAAAAAATCATTGGTGGTGGTGAACTGAGTCCTGGCGCTCCCGCTCAACAAGCTCATGGCCGTCACTTCGATATGAACTCCGGGGCGGGTGGTCTGCGATCGCAGAGGAATGAGAGTAACCGGAGAAAGCACTCCAAGGTCCTTGGGTGGTTCGGGAGGTTGGGCTTCGACGGGGCGACAACCGGTGGTCAATAAAACGGGTCCGACATGGGCGGTCAGACAAAACGCCAGGAGAACAATCGATTTTTTCATACCCGTAAGGTCAAAGTATCCACACTCGCGCGTTTAGTCCATCCCTTTAAACGAATTCCGATCCGGGAGATGGAACCTGGCCGTATTCCCGGAGGACTCGCTGGAACGCGCCCAAGGGAGAGTATCCGTCCACCCCCGTGTTGAATCTCTGAACCGTGTATTGATTGAACACCATGAGCGTTTCGTGAATGTCGATCACGTCGCGGTCGATTCGATCCAGCGAAAGCTGTAGTGCCTGAGGATTCTGAAAATCTCTCTGAACCATCCTCGCTTTCCTCCGATCCTTCGGACAAACCAACTCGATGGTGACCCGCTCCCGCATCGGCTCCTCCCTCCAGGCCAAGAGCATCTTAGCCTGCTCGGAATCCCGAGGTTGCCCGTCCACGAAAATGTATTGAGCCTGCGCGTCCATCCCGTCCATGATCCCGGAGATGCAAAGTTGCATGGCTTCCTGCTTGGTGTGGGCCGGATTTCCCTGACCCTGGAAATGCTCCGGAGAATACTTGGCGCGCAGGATCTTTCCCACCTCCACTAGATGGGCGTTGTAGTGTTCCTTCATCGCCTGGAGGAACGTGGTCTTGCCGACGCAGGTGGCCCCGAGGACGAAGAACAGGAATTTTTTATTTTGCTTCATAGGTTTAAATTTTGAGTCCTTACTAAAAGGTAAGTCGCACCCTTCCGAGTCCCAATCTCCAGCCGGACAGGCGTTATCTCCAATCCGATGAAGAATTTTCTTATTACCGCAATTGACGCAAATATTTAAATGAGGAAGAATCACACCTTCTCGTAAATGGGTTTCCAGAATTCGTTATGCTCGAACTTGCCGGGGGAAGGTCCGAAGTCCTTCAGGAGCAGCGGCTCGTTCTCCACCATCATGGTCGCGACTCGGGAGAAGACGTGGCAGATTTCCTCCTCCGCCTGCTCGCTGGCTCTTATCGCGATCACGTGGCGCAGCGCCCGCATGTTCAGAGTCCAAACTCCGCCCGTCGCCACACCCATGCCGATCACCCGGCGCATCATGGAAGTGATTTCCTTCTTAGCCTTGAACTTGGATAACGGCGCCAATTCCTCGTCCCAAATCCGCTGAAGTTCCTTGTAGTTTTCCTCGTCTTGAGTGAACGCGCGTTCGAACACCCGTTGGGATGCGAGTTTCTTTTCACGAAATTTAATATGATCCTCGGGATTCTTACTGTATTCCAACATCTCCTTGGTCCAATGAAAATATACGGACGGTTCTTCCTTTTTCCAAGGAGTGCGCCACGCCTCCAATTCTTTCTTTTCTAAATCCGTCAACCGGATCGACAGCGGCTCCCAGTAGGGAATGTCCTCGAACCGAATGAAGCGCATCGATCCTTCCGAGATGGCCACGCCCGCGCGATGCCGGTTCATCTCACCCGTAAAGACGCGCGACACGCCTTCGATGGCGAACGTCTGGGACGCGTGCTCCAAAACGCTGCCGTGGCGGGACTTCAGAATGTTGTCGATGTAATACACCCAATTCTTCCGCACCTGGGTCACGTTCGGATTGAGCCCCGGCTCGAACGACATGTAACAGCGCTTTGCGGCCACGCCGATCAGCTTGGTCGATTCGCTGATGTCCGCGTTGATCGTCTCGCTGATGAATTCCTCGGACGCTCCGAGGTCTTCAAGCCACTGCTGGAGCTGATCGGGATCGATCTGAGGTTGGGCGAGCCGGTATATTCTGATCTCCACTTTTTTCATAAATCAAACGTGAAGGAGTTCCGCCACTTGTGCCGCATCGTCTCCGTTTTCGATGTCGGCGAGTATCTCTCCGGAATAATGATTAATCATTCCCACCGCGTCAACTTGGATTTCGATTCGCAAGTTCTCGCTGCCGTTCTCCTGCGCGTGTTCTTTCAACGCTTTCTGAAGGTCTTCGATGGACCCCTTGATCGTCAGTTTTCTCATAAACAACTTCCACGTCCTCGGCCCAGACGGTTTGACTCAGGATGTTGGTGGGCCTGCTACCCTCGTCCAGAGTGACGGAATATCCGCCAAAAATCTTCTTCTCCAGCTTCCCGGTCTTTCCTTCCGTCCCGAACACCGACGCTTTGGTGATGCGGACCGGAGTTCCGGGCATTATGTCCTTGAGCCGTTTAATTTTCGCACTTTTTCGCGGCTTCTTTTTTCTCATAATCTATTTCCTTTATTGTCGGATCGTCCGGAAGATCCATCCAGAACAGCGGAGTGAATGACCCCTCTAAAATTTCTCCGGTTCTCACGTCCGCCCAGCGCCACTCCAAATCGTTAAACGTGGCGACCAGCCTGTTGCCCTCGGTCCAGACAAGCTTCGGGGTCTTGGTCCACGGAGGGAATCGAACTGGAGTCCAGGATTTCACCATGGGTAGGAAGGAACGGAGGTGGGATCGGAGAACAATTTGAACGCCTGGAGGAATTGCGCTTTCGCCATCTTGGGCGGAGCCGGGTCGATCTCTATTTCATACGGCAGATATTTCGTCTCCAGATCCCACACGGCTGATTTGTCGGAGATGAGCTGCCTGCGCTCCGTGACCAGCATGCGCATGTCTGCTTCTTTGATCCGAGGGTGGATGTGCATCTTGCGCTCTGACGGGATCGACGAGTACACGTAAATACATCTTAAATTAAATTTTCGCACGATTGGATGCCAAACCATCTGCTCCAATCTCCGGTAGTCCGGGCAAAATTTCTTCACGCATCGAACCAGATCGCAGACGTAGGCCTCGGGAGCGTCGTGGAGCAGGGCCGTGAGCGCAAAGTCCTTGTCCTTCGATTCCTCAAAAACCATCCACGCGAGCAGCAGCAGGATGATGCGGAGATTGGACACGAGCGCGAACTGGCCCGCAAAGCGGCAGATGTTCGAGAGCCCGTGGGCGATGTCCTCGATGTCGATTTCGTCCAGCTGGAGGTCCGCCGGGTTTACGTAGCGTCCCGAGAACGTGGTCATGTTGGAACCGTAGTTGATGTTCCAGATCTTCGGCTGCGGCTGATGCTCCGGATAGCAAATCGCGCAAGTCTTTTGTCCGCAATCTCCGTCTCCATTGGTGTCATTCGGACAGATGCGCTTCTTACCTTTTCTCCACTTTATTTGTTTTTCCGGCATATATTTTACAATTTAACCGGAAATAAATTACTCAAAAACTTCCCGGCTTCCCGGCGCAGATAATCGATGATGGGTTCCGGATACTCGTCGCCTTCATCGTGAGCCGCTCCCCGCTCGTCCGTTTCGTCATCCCAGATCGGCTGACCCAGGAACTCCACCCACTGATTTGTGCCGTCCGTGGAGAACGTGAACGCGTTGAGATTCGGAAGGTGCTTCTGAATCGTCATGTTCAGATCGTCCACCGCCTCTATGATTTCTTTCGGGTCTATCGTCATAACTGCTCAACTTTATTTACCCACTCTTCCAGAACATCCGTCATGGCTAGAACTAGACCCATAGCGCAAGGAACGAAATCGATGGAGGTGCTCGCGACGTAAGCCCGGCGGGCTGTTTCGATTTTTATTCTTTCGCTCAGCGGAGCCGTCTCCATCACTTTATTGCAGTGCGCCCGGAGACTTTCCAGCTGCTTCGTCATCTGTTCCGCGTCCATGTTACTTTTTCTTCCAGCCAACAGTCACGATAAACATCGAATCGATATATCGCGCTCCCTCTCCAGAATCCGGGTCTCCACCTTCGGTCCTCTCGACCTCTCGAACTCCCACCGTGAAACCGCTTTCCCGAAGTTCGCTTTCGATATCGTCCCGAAGCAACTCGAACTCCTTCGTGTTCATATATCGCTTTGGAAAATGACTACTATCGTCCACCCGGAACCAATAATTATCCTCTCCGTCATTCGCCGCTTTCTTCAGATCAGCGTGAAGCTCCTTCAGAAACTTTAGAAACAATTCGTCTCTCAGCCGCTGACGCATCCCTTCTTCCTCCCGGCGCAATTGCTTTTCAAGTTCCCGCGCGGATGATTTGCGTTCGTTTTTAACTTTCTCCGCTCTCTTCAAAAGTTCGGTGGCTTTCATATCCTCTCTATCTTCGCTGCAAGAATCCCGCACCCACGACGCGCTTGGGCTTGGCGATGCGATTGAACCCGAGGGAGCTGGCGTCCACCTGATCCTTATAGCGTCCCATCGGAAAGAACTTCAGCTCTTCGATGTAGAGTTTGGTCCACGGCCGGTTCAGGACGTGAACGTGGTCCTGAACTCCCACCTGGGACGCGAAGGCGTAAGCCCTGGCCTCTTTGTCGCCCGTGACCTTTTTCCCGAGCACCCTGTATCCGTGAAGCATCCTGATGGAATTCTGAGTTGATTCCACGCCGCCCGAGCCGGGTTCCTGCTCCAGGATGATCTCCACGTCCACCGGCTGCTCTCCCATCCCAACCAGCCGGCCGTTGGCTCCGGCCCGATCTAGCTGCGCTGTCTGCTGAATGATTCGTTCCCGGTTCGCCGGGGCCCATTGACCACGGACCACGTCCAGGATCCAGTAATCGTCGTGCTTGTCCAACCCGATCAGGACGCCCGCACTCCACGCGCCCGCGTCTGCGGTTGACGCTTTATCCCATGCGCGAATCAGCCGCACCATCCTCGGAGCCACTTCATCTATCTTCAGTTTGGCGATGTCGAAGATGGCGCCACCGAGCGGAACAGGGTCCTGAAGATACTGACCCGCATAACCGTATGCGCCCATCTGGGCTTCGAACTCCTTCAGGACCCGCTTCGACAGGCGCCGGGGGTCCATGAGATTGTTCCTGTAATACTTGATCAGCTCCGGAGGCTGGACGTTCACGAGCAATCCCCCGTCCTTGTCGTAAAGAAGTTCGGCGGGAATGCAGATATGTTTGACTCGTCCTCCTCTTTCCAGCTTTTCCCCGGAAGGATCGTTCTGGGCCAGGCGCTGCATCACGAGGATCATGGGAGTGTCGGTCTTGAAGATGCCGCGGCTGGGAAGAGTGTTCGTCATCCACCGATTGGCTTTCTTGGTGTCGGCCTCGGACAGAGCCTGCTCCGCGTTGAGCGGATCGTCCACGCCGATGATGTGAGCGTGGTAGCCCGTGACCCTGGACCCCACGGACACCGCGATTCGTCCGCCCATGTGCTTGTTGACGAAACGTCCCTTGGTGTTCTGGTCCTCTCGCATTTCAATCTCGGGAAAAGTGTCCCGATAGAGTTCCGATTCCACGATGTCGCGCGACGCCACGGAGTCGCGCATCGCGAGCGCGTGATCGTAGGAACCGCCGATGTATCTCAGCGACGGCATCCTGGTCCAGCACCAGGCGGGGAAAAGCACCGATACGATCGTGGACTTGGAGGAGCCGGGAGGAATATTTATGACGAGATCGTAAAGCTTGGGCTGACCGGAGAAGACCCGCTCCGCCATGATCTGGAGTTCGTGGCAGAGATACCCGATATGCCAATTTAGAACCAACCTCTCGGCCACGACCGTGGGCCAGAAGGCTTTGAAGAATTCGTAGAACGATTTGCGCCAAACCGCCGCTCTGAGTTTTCTCTCGCTTATGACTTGCATCCTCTCCGGGTCCGGAGGGAAGATAGCATCTGCGATCGCAAAGGGGAAGGGGTCAACGATCAGGAACGTAAGGAGGGGCTAGAATCTGATCGATCTGCTCCGGAGTTTCCATGACCGTAAACTCTCCCTTGTTCGCCATCTCTATATGAGTTTGTTTCGCCAACGTAAAATAGCTGACAATATGATCCTTCACCAATCGGACAGTTCCGACTCCGGGAACGTCACTCGTTAATCTCACTATTTCCATAAAATCACTTTTTCTTTCTCATCGGTTCGTAAGCCACGCTCATAATTTCCGAAAAGGTAACAGATTCGATGGGTTTATTATTTTTTCGACAATAATCCTTTAAAAACAATAATGCATTAGAAAGTATAACCGCGCTGAATCTATTCGAAGCATCCAATCGATAACGACGAAGAACCCGTTCAGTTCTGGCTGCCCACTTTAATAATCTTCCAGAATTCATTTCTTCTCCTTGAACTTCTTCCCCTCGCGCACGGAGAACAGATACCGGGGGCCAGTGAGCTTGCGCTGCTTTTCCGACTCCTTTCTGATTCCCTTAAAAAATTCTTCGTCTACTTCCTGAAGTCGCTTCATATCCAGGACCTCGGTAGTGATCCCAGCGTCGTTGAGAACCTGGATCAGCTTTTGAACCGGCTCCGATTTGAACTTAGGATTTTTCATAAAACTCCATTTATCTTTTTCCACTCTATCGCGCGCTGCTCGTTTTCTAGATGACGTTTCCTAGAGCATCCGGGGCAGTATTCTCTAGTCCGGCCCTTGCCTTCAAAGGTCCAGCCCATTTCTACCGCTCTCTTCATAACCTCCGCTCCTTCATGAAACGAATAACCAGAGCGAAAATCCGTAAGGAAAATATCCCCGCACTCTTCGCATTTAACCGCTGGAAAATGACCGATCATAAATTCTATTCGTCGTGACCCCATCCTCCGTATCCAGCGGAACTGCTGTATTCGTCCCCGGCTATTTTCTTGTCCCGCTCCGCCATCTTCTTCCGCTTCTCCTCGTCGATCTCCAGGACCATGCCGTAGTTGTTGATCTTTTTCTCCAGCTTCAGGTTCGGACGTTCCTTCAGTTTGTTGCGCTTGAAGCCAGAGTAGTCGACATGATGCTGCCATCGTCCCCATTTGTGGGTGATCTTGACGATGTCGGGATGCTGTTTCCGCAGCGATATGGCCATCTCCTTGCGACCGTCCCCCTGATACAGACTCTCCGTGTTCCCGCCCTTCATCGTCATGGTCGTGGCCTTGAACGCCAGGAACGCGTTGAAGAGAATGGAGCACCATCCGTCCTTGAGCATTCTGATGCTCAAGTCCGTGTCCTCGTTGTAGCGTCCGCGCCATTCGTAAAATACCCCGTTACTGTTCTTGAGAGTGTTGCTCAGGAGAATGCATGAATAAACGCGAGTGTTGAGCGTGTAGGGTTCGATCCCTCCGGACTTCCGGGGCGCGAACATAAAATAGTTGAAGCCAGAAATCGCCACGTTCGTGTGACGATCCGTGAAGTCCTCCGCCGCGCGGAAGATGGCTCCGGAGTTTACGGGCGTCTTCAAATTCCTATTGAGCCGATAAAATCCTTCGATGTTGTCGTCCAGTATCCAGTGGCGGTCCGCTCCTCTTTTCCGGGAATGATTCCAGACCCAGTTGCGCGCGGGAATGGAGCAGCCTCCGCCGTAGTTCTCCCTGGGGAGCTGGAGAATCTTTTTCGGATCGATCACCTTGGCGTAGTTCTTGTATTCCTGCGGTTCGACCACGATCTGATACGGGATGTTCAACTTCTCCAGCTCCCGGCTGGTCTTGCGGGATTTCCAGCGGCCCTTGGAGATGACGTAAACGGGATACCGGGGATTGACGAGATAATGCGGCATCTTATCCGGATCGGTGGAATAGCATCTGTCGGCGAAGTGGCCGATCTCCTCCCTGGGATACCAGATGGAGCGGGTCCGATGAGTGAGCTTGCGGCCGATGAGCTTGGCGAATTCCTCCCGATCAGCCATGGTGGCGAAGTGGATGTTTATGGACTGCCACGACATCAAGTCGTTCTGCTCAAATTCCGGCATGCTCACCCAGCGGGCTCGCCAATCTTTCTTAACTGGGATCAGTGTGTCCATTTCTGCTTATTATCGAACTTGCCTCGGGAGGGTCTGACGCGCGGCGTGATGGAGATGACGTGAGCGAGCTGGCGCTCATATATTTTTACATACTCCTCAGACACCCGGCCGTTCTCCCGGTCCGATCTCGCACATATAAGAACATCCTCCGCCTTATACTTGGCCATGTCCCTTAAGAATTCGAAATCCTCCAGCGGGATCGTCGCGAGCAGTTTACTTTTTGGCAGCTTTCTTGGTGTTCTTCTTTTCGTCATATTATCAAGGTATCCTCATCACTTCGTTATAATATGCTTCCTGCGCTCGCTTCGCATCTCGCACCTCCCATAACACCCTGGTCACTTCCTTCAACGTCCCGATCACATACTCTCCTTTAAAAGTTATAAAGGGTGCTTCCCACATCCTAGTTTTTCCGATGCGGCGAACATAGTATCCATAAACCCATTTCGGTTTAACTTTCGCGCGCCTACTCACCATCTCCTCCCGAAAAAGATCCTGAGCCATCCGATCCGGAACCTGAACCCGGCGAACCATCTGAGGCGTCTTCGTTTCATACTCTTATCTTCGCAAGATCACAGAAACCACCTTCCCATCATTCTGCCGGCCCAGATGCGCGCGTCCCAGTCCTGATAACCGAGGGACAGGGCGTAGTTCCTCCAGGCATACCAACGAACCCACAATGCCCAATGCCTCGAAAATTCCTCGTCCACTTCCCGGCTCACGTAACCAGTCATTCCGCGAATCCTTTCTCGTCCGGCGATACTCTGCGAACGGTGACGGCGCGATGGATATATAAAACCCATCTCCACTGCGGATCATCTAGATCCACCAAATCCACTCCCGGTTTTTGACCCAGAGTTTCCCCGAGATAAGTGAGCTCCAGCGTCGCGCAGTGGTCCGGACTGGATTCCAGCTCTGGATGATTCGCGAGATAAACCCGAATCAGGTTATGAATCTGACCCACGGCCTGCTCCTGAGTGCCGGAGGGAAAGAAAACTTGGGCGATCATAAAAAGTGAAAGGGCCGCGCCCCGGTCAGATACGCGGCCCCATGAATGGTTAACGACTCTGCCGCGGCAGACGCGTGGGGTTTCTGATGGTCCGGTTCGGATCGGGTTTCTGATGCCGTTCCATGTCGGACACCGGCACATATCTGAACACCTTCGCTTCCGGCGACTTGATCCAGTGGTCTCCCACCTCGTAGGCCTTCCAGGTCTGGGGATCAACTTGGACCCAGGTGAGGTTATCGTTCTTGGACCTGATCTTGAACCAGTAGATGTAATCGTAATTGATTTCCACCTCCTTAACGGTCCCGATCACCCAGTAGCGTCCCACGCGCGGCACGTCGAACGCCTGCTCCACGATCTCGCCTTCTTCCGGCCATCCGATCCCGAGGGATTTGCACCCGGCCGTGAACATGGCGATTAATATAATTATCAAGATCACAAACGAACTAAACAACATAATTAACTTCTTCATTCTGTTTTCCTTTTTGTTTTAGCTTTCCTGTTCACTCTTCCATTATTTCCAAACAATAAGTCCGGACCGATCCCGCCGCGTCCTTGATGTAGGTGGACGGCGCGAACATCCCTTTTTTCTTCATCTCCTCCGCCAAACCCATGGGATTGACTCGGGCTTTCTCCAAATTCGCTCGCACGTATTCTTTGCGCTCCAGCTTTCTTTCTTTCCTCAGAGTTTGAATGGGATTCCGAATCTTTATATCCACGAGCGTGATCCCGTCCCCGTCCGTCGCTCCGATTAACCCCTTGACCAGAACGTCGGTGTTCTTTCCCTGTTTGATCGCCTCGTTCTCCAGTTCCTTCCACTTATCGTCCGGAACTTCCATCCGGAAATGCATGTCGATGATTCTCATTTAGTATTCTCCTCCAAGATCTTCTTGATTTTCTGATACGCGTTCCACAGGTCCCGATCATCCTCGGCGGAGGAAGTGGGGCAGTTATTCTCCAGCCCATAAATCTCCACCAGTTCTTTTTCTCTCGGCGTCAAACAATCCGGTAGTTTCATTTCCCCGGCCTCGAAATGTAAGGAGTGATTTCAGATATGTCGCCCTTGCTGTTGTAGGGAACGTCGTCGCCGTCATGCAGCCAAACCGAGTAAGGGGTAATCACCAGAGAATCGTCTTTCACGTTCGCTTCCCGCAAAGCCTGCTGAAGCGTTAGAATCGCTTTCTTTATTTTTTCTTTGCTCATCCTATATCCTCATCCTCGTCATCTATCTCTTCAGCGATGCTGCGCTGCTTCTTCCGATCCTGAAGCTGCTTGATCAACATCGGCAGGATCGCGTCCGTTTCATGCTCCGGGATTTGATCGAGGATTCTATTAACCTGTTGTTGCCGCTCCTCGTCCACTTCCTTGATGGATATGATCGGACCTCCAACGTCAATCGTTATACCGTTCATCTCCACCACGTTTGTTCGCCCGATCTGCTTCAGCTTGCCGGGTCCCGTGACCTTGATGAATCTCCATCCACCTTCTTCTTCTTCCGATTTGATATCGTATCTCATAACTCTTTATTCTCGATCCCGCACCCGCTTCATCTGTTTCGCCTCCGGATGGCGCTGCGCGTCTTCCCGTTTGCGCTTCAGTTTGTCCATCGCCCCGAGCAGTTTCTTCTGGGTTTCGAAATCCAAGAACTCCATCAGGTCCTGCACCTCGAATTCTCCGGACACGTTCTCGGTGTCGGTGTTCATCACCTCCAGCTTCTCCCTGTATCCACGATCCGCATTCAGGGTTCTGTTCGCCATGAGCACCGCTCCGGGGTATCGCTCCTCCACCAGCTCCAAGAATCCGTTCTCCATGAAGTTCTTTTTATGATACTGGATCTCCTCCAGCATTTCGCCGAACTCCGGATCGTGTTTCCATTCGCACAGCTTCTTGAACCTGAGCGCAACGGCCGCGCAAGCCCTGGACTGATTGAATCCGTATTTCAGCATGGCGAAACAGAAAAGCTGCTTGCGCAGAGATTCTCCTCCTTTTCTGCTGAACACATCCTCTATTTGCTCCCAGGTTGTTAGATCGGTGATGCGATCCCATGTGACTCTGGCTTCCGGCGACAGGAACCTGAGCGCATACTCTCCCAGCGAATCGTGATTGACCCTGCGATCATCCGCCATGTTCTTAGCTATTTGAAGTTCCGGATAATTCAGAATCAGCTTCTCCAACCTCTTGTATGGTATTTCCATCGCCCTGGCGGTTTTCTGAATGCTCTTTTCCCGAATCCAGCAGTCATAGAAGGTGAGGACAAATTCCAGGTCCACATTCCGCTTCCGCTTTTTCTCCGCCTTGAGCGAATCGGTAATCTTGCTAATCTTAAGCATGCGATTTAACCTTAAGCCTGTTTTTTCGATCTTCCAGGGCTCGCTCCCAGACGTAAAACAGGGTCCACCTGTAGCTGTGGTCCCAGAAGCAGTAAAGTCCATAAACCCCCGAGAACAAAATGGACAGGCGCGTCCAATCGGACAGGAATTCGGTCCACGGAGTAATCTTGAAGAACCATAACCAGACGCAGAGAACGAACGCGGCCCCCTTGAACATGCAGTAGACTCTCATTCTCCCTGATGTATTTCCGGAAGATCCAGCAGCACCGCCAGGTTCATGTTCGTCACTTCCTCGATCTCCTGTTTGGTGACGCGTTCCGATTTGTGCGAGAATACTCCATTCAGATAATGAACCGCGTCCTTCCTCGGGTCATTTTTAAAGCCCAGAGTGTGATTCGTGATCTTCGCTTGCAAAATCCACTTGGCGATTTCTCTTTTGCGCTGGAGCGGGTCTCTGATTCGTTTTCCCTGCTCCTCCAGCTGCTTCAATCTCTTTTTATCATCCATATAATCTTTCCAAGCCCAAGTGCAGATCATAAAATCATTTGCCCATTCTCGGCTGTTCCTCGAAACCCGCGATCAACACGATTCTACGAATGTAAAAATTGGTGGAGGGTCTCTGCTTTTTATACAGCCCCAAAATATATTCCCTGGCCTGACCTTCGGTGGAAAAACCCTGGATCAGAATATCGCTCACCGAACTCAATTTCTCTTTATCGCTTATCACATACATAAATCATTCATCATTCCAGCATTGGCAATAACCCGGCCTGGGCTGCGGACCACCGCAATGATGACAGATCTTGTCGGTCAATCTTTCCCACAATTCCCCATCCTCGTCGTGCTCCAACAAATAAGCCACGAACTCGTCCACCATCTCCACCCCGGTCTTCTTTTTAGACACTTCTTGATGAGCGGAGAGCAAAGCGTGAGTGAGCTGGATGAGGAAGTCTTTGTCTTTATGTTCCGGAGGACAAAACCGATCTATCGCCGCGCGCACTCTTTTTCCGGCATCCTGGACGCTCATTTCTTGATCTCCTTGGTCAGCGGGTTCCCGCAATGGTTGCATCGTTTCTTGTTGGTGAGCTTTCCGTAACGAGTGATCAAAACATTTCCGTTCGGATCATATATCACCACCGATTCTTTCTTCACTTGCCACCATCCGGCTTTCTTTCCGCAGTGCGAGCATGATTCAATTTGCTTCGGCATGATCCTTTACCTTTCTCGTCATTCGAACGTAGGCGATCATCACGGCCAATCCATAGAGCAGGTATCTATATTTTTTACCCCAGGTATGTCTCAGGGAAGATTCGTTCATGATTCTTTATCCCAGTTCGACCACTCGCTCTCCAGTTCCTCCGCCAGCTTTTCGTTCTCGTGAAATTCGTTTTCAATATCTTCCAGCCTCTCGTGGATTTTTTCCAGCCGGTTCTTCAACACCTTCATTCGGTGCTCGGGATGATGCGCGCGACAATAGCCATCTTTCGTCGCGAGCAGTTTACATTCTCCCATACTCAAGTTTCCGTTGCACCGGAGTTTCAGTTTTTGTCGGCTCATACCTGTTCGTCCAATCCTTCCTTTTTCGCGAACCAGTCATCTACCTCCACGATACAAATCGGGAACGGGGTCCGGGGATACTTGGTCTGCGATTTGATGACGCTCCGGGGTATCCAGATCTTTTTGTAAATGATCGCCTTTCCTTGGTTCTCCGGCTTCTCGGGATCGATCCTGGGAATAGCGTAGTGCCGAGCCAGATGCGTTTCTCCGATCAAATACAGTTTCAGTTTCATTTTTTCTGGTGCGCTTCTCCGCACGTTTTATCGCAATAAAGATAAGTGGGAAACAATCCAGGTGTCTGCCAGAACCCCGTTTCAAGCTGATACCCTTTTCCATCCTTGAAAGGTTTTCCGCAATTATCACACTCCGCCCACCTAACAAAACTCCTCCCGGCGACGCAATCCTCGCAAACGTCATCGTATCCGGTTCCTCGTCCCGAGAACCCGGTGCCTCCGCACGTCTTGCATTCTTCTGTGATCGGTTCGTTCATATCCTTACTATCCTCCCGGTCTCATATTCCTTGTCGTGGGTGACCATGACGATCTGGACCCCAAGCTCTTTCGACACTTGCTCTAGCATCGATCGCACGGCCGGCTGATAATCGTCCGAAACATTCTTGAACGGCTCGTCAAGAAATAAAGTGCGGCGAAGCCGGGGCCGATTCAGCACCAGGCACGCGGCCCGGAGCGCGAACGCGGCCACGTCCACGACGCCTCCGCCCGTCGAATCGATGGGATCAACGTTCAGCCCGTTCCTCAGAAAGCGCAGGTTCGCTTCCGTCTTGCCCCGCTTCTGCTCGAACTGGATCTTGAACTCATAGGGCCTGTCGAAGACGGCGGAGAGACAGGACGAAACAACCGCGGCGATACGCTCGTGAACCTTCTGCTGGACGGCCTCTGCGGTCGCTGCAATTAGGCTTTGCGCGCGTTTCGCATCGTTGGAGGCCTCCCGAGCCGCCTTCAGCGCTTTCTTTTCGATGATCACGGCGTCCCGAGCCGATTTGAGATCGGATCGGATGCGAGCCACCGTCTTGGCTTCAGATTTTATCCAGTCCTCGTGCATAAAGTTCCACCTCCAGCCCGTCCGATTTTAAAAACCGAAACGCCTGGAGTGCGATGTAATCCAGAATGACGGAATTGTTGTCCGAGAACTTGTGGGACATTCGGTGAACGGTTCCGTCCGCGTCCTGGACGATCACGGAACGTCCGCCCGAAGGTTTGACCAGGACGATCACCTTCTTGCCGTTCGGAAGTTGTCCCACCACCATGGTGCAGGTCGTGATCATTTTGTAGAACCGTTCCATTCTATTATTCCAGGAGGTAGTTTCTCTGGTGGTGGATCCAATTTTCTCTCCAACTTTTCAATATGACGAGCCATCGCAAGAACGATGTTATAGTCTCGATCATCACGCCGAATTTCATACGGCCCCACTGCTTTATCGTTCGCCGGGGTCACCTTTATCTCTATATCTTCCCGTTCTTTGGTGATGTAAACCGCTGGAAATCCTTCTCCAGCCAAAATGAATTCAAACTCCTTCATGTTTTTCCTTATAAATTTTCAAAGCCGCGTCGAACTCCGCCCGGAGCGTCTTGCTCTGGCGGGACAGCTCCTTGAGACGTTCGCGAGCCGCCTTCACGTCCTTGACCCCGAACTCCTCCCGGAGCCGGACCTTCAGGGAGTTCAGAGCGCCACGGGCCTCCGCCGCTTCCTCCTGGGCCGCGTCGTGCTTTTCCTTCAGCTCTTTGAATTCCTTTTCGTCCATTTATTCTTCCCAGGGTTTTTCGATCATTACCCTATCGTTTCTCTCGTTCTTCATGATGTCAGCGGGAGGACTAGATTTCACCGCGCCTCGCCAAGAATACCCGAGCTGATGAAGCACGCTCACGGTGATGTCGAATTCCTTTTTATTTTTCGTCGCGATAGCTATGTCCATATATCCTATATTCGGATCGTCACTCCAGGCATTCCAGAACGATTCGCCGCACGTTCTCGGGAACGCCCTGATCCGGATCGTTGGCCGCGCGTCGCACCGCGTCCCGAAAATCTAAACCGTGCTCGCCCAGCTTTTCCATGCGCTCCAGGAATTCCCGCATATCCCGCTCCACCTTTTCGGCTTTCTCCGGTATCTCCTGGAATCGATCCAAAGACGTGTCGTAATTATGAAGATTGATGGTCCCATCGCTCATCAGGATTCCCACTCTTGTTCGATAGTTAATCTCATCGGACCGTCTTCGAATAAATCCGCCGCAGTTCCAGACTAGGGTGCCCGACTTGGTCGTTTTATAGAACCCTTTATGATTATCCCCGAAGACCGCCACGTCATAATCCTTCAGCTTTCCGGAGAACGCCAAAAAATGAGAATCTTCCGAAGCTCCTGGATAGCCGGTCGTGTCGGACCAGATAAATTTATGAATTAGCGCCACCTGAAACCCCTTATCATTTTCCTCGTAAGGATCAGGCCTCCCGATTTTTTCATTCCATCCAAATCCATAAACCTGAAAACCGTTTCCGTTGAAATAAGTTCCGCAAATGTCTTTGATCTTTCCCGCTTCGACCAGAACCCCGTAACCGCTTCGATGAACCTGATCTAGCTGATGATTCGGAAGATCGTGCTGTCCCGGAACGGCGATCATGAAATTCGGAAGATGCTTAAGCGCGAAATTGATCAACTCTGGGGTCACATTCCATTTATCGAAAACATCCCCGGCGCAGAGAACAGGAAGATCCAAAGCCAAAGCACTCAACTGGCTTAGATACCGGGCCTGAACCTCCATCCAATCGTCCGCCCGGCAAGCGGGTCGCTGGAGCGAAAGATGAAGATCGGCGCAGAGAACCGCGACGGGACGGGGTTTAGTTATGGATTTCATGAGTATCGGGATGTCCGCATAAAACGCAACATCCGTTTTGAGATTCTTCGTATTGATGAGGCAGTAGCCTGCGAGTCCGAGCAGCGTAATGATCGCAATCTTGTATCGATTGGAACACGTTTACCTCCGCATGAGACAGCCGGTCCTGGATACCAGACGCGAAGGATGGGGTCACTCCTAAATTCTTTTCTTCCAGTTCCGCTCGAAGCAATTCGATCAAAACTTTTATCCGCTCCAGCTTGTGTTTGATTATTTTTGGGCTCATAGTTTCTTTCCGCATGTCGGGCACCGGTCCTTCATCTGCGATCGCAGCGCGTTGGCCATTTTCTCTTTGGCGTTCGCGTCCAGCTGCTCCGCGAATATCTTTCCGACCAGATCCGACAGCGCCTTATATTCGGAATCCACCCGACGCATCTTTTTCCAGGCGCCTTCCACGAGAGTGAAATCTATCGGCCGCGCCACTTTCTCCAGCGCCGGAATCAGGTTGATTATTATTCGACCCAGCTTTTCACGCTTCCGATCATTCTCCCGGAGCGCGGCAGCCTTCTCCAGAAGAATCCCAAGATGCTCCGCTCTCGTTTTCTTCTCCGCCGCGTTATGGGAATCGATTCGTTCAACGAGTTCTCCCAGCTGACGTCTATCCCTCTCTGTTGATTCTGATCGTTCATATTTTTCCCGGAGCAATTTAAACTCTTTCACCCGTTCCCGGCCACCCTTCAGTTCCAGCACCCTGGCGCGGGCCTGGACCAATCTTGTTTCGGTCACCGTCTCGGTGGCTTTCGCCTCGCGCACGAACCGGGCCGCGTGCGCCATGCTGGAATCGATGACGGAGAGATCGATCACGCGGTTCATCTGGCGGGACACTTCCGGGGCGGACTCGGAAAGCCAGAACGGGGAATCGTGCTGCCGCTGGAAGTTTATTTCGTTCAGGTTCAGCAGGTCCGCGATTTTCTCCGGCACCTTGGCTCCGAAGGATCGGAAGGGTTTGCCGTTCACCTTGTAGAGATTTACGCGCCCTTTCTTCCGCACGATCTTTTCGCCGGAGGAGAGCCGGAGGATCACCATCGCTTCCTTGGCGCCGTGGCGAATACCGTCCGAAGGAAAGAGATTCAAACAAAGCCAGCGGACCGCGCGGAAGACGGCGGACTTGCCCGCGTCCGTTCGGCCCACGATCGTGGTGATTCCCGGATCGAATTCGATCTTGAGCCGTTTATGGCCCTGAAAGTTCTTTAAAAATGCGGATTTTATCATTTTTCTTTCGGGATATTATCGCGGTTCGACGTAAGTGGTTCATAGATGGAGGGTTAAAAAGGTAAAAATATTTCACTTTTTCTCTGGACCTTTCGCATCTAAGCGGTAATCTAATCCCAAGATGAAATTGAAAGTGGAAATTAAAAAAGTAACGACCAACGAGGAAAACGTCTCCGCCCGGACGGTGTCTTACGATCTATACGTGGACGGTCGCTACTTCTCAACCCACGGCGACATCAACGACGCCTTGGACCGAAAAGAAGAAATCGAAAATTCCGCTAAGTAAAATATTTTCACTTTTTTATAGACAACTCGCATCTAACCGCTAAACTCTCTTCAAGATGAAATTAAAAAAGAACTTCGAAATCACCGCCGTTAGTCACTCCCGGAACGGCTTCCCGAAAATGGGAACACGAATTCATATCCGAGCCGGAACAGAAGTCCGGGTCCGATCCGTCTCGCTTATCGGCGATACTTACCACTCGGAACTCGTCACGAAAGACGCGCCATTTAAAAGAGCCTTTATCGCAAACCACCGCCTCAACGAATACGTCTAAATCTTCCTCACCGATAGCCCCCTCCGAGGGTCTACGGGTTATGAAGATGAACGATAAAACCTTGAACCTGCTCGTCGATGAACTCGGGTGCGACCCGGAAGATGAAATCGAACTCCCCATGTGGGATCGAATCCTGGAGGAGAAACCGACAACCTGCGGAGAACTGACCGACTTGGTTCAGGACTACACCGGGTGGTCGGATCGGGACGCGGAAGACTACGCGAAGTCTAGCTGGAAACTCGCCAAGAAAGTCGCCAAACTCAACAAGTAAATTTATGAATAACTATCGACAATTCATAATTCGATGCGCATGCGGAAACCTAACATCAAAAGCCTACGCCCGCCGATATGACGGTAAGTGTAAAACCTGCGTCACTGGTATTCCTCGGGAACCTAAAACAACCTCCGGAAACTGGCGCACCGAATATAAACGAAAATATGGACGATGCGAAGATGCGCCATGCTGCGGATGTTGCGGACCTCAAGGTGACGGTGACTACTACGGTATATCCGCGATGGAAAACGCAATGGAACCTCGCGATTAATTTTATGATCACCATTACTTTATGGACCCTGGGAGTCTTGGCCGCGCTAGCCGTCCTGACTTTCCTCGTCTTAACCGCCAACGAAACTCAAGTATGATAAAAATTTCTTGGATCTCGTCGTGGAACCCGAACGGCTGCAAACAATGTAAAAAGAAATCATCGAAGTAATGACTACTCGATTCAACTTTACCGGCAACGAGTTCCTAAACCCGGACGAGTGCGAATATGAAATCCTCGGGTTCTTCGAAGACCTGTTCGACGAGCGCGACAGCCGATACCTCGGCACCCGCCGCGTGGCGGAGCTGACCCGTCCCCTCGGACGAGCGGGCACGATCATCCACACGTTCACGGAGAACGTCCCGGTCCAGAAAGGCCATCGCGAAGGCGAGATCATTAAAGCCAGCGCCAAGGAACCGATCCGCGCCATCGGAATCATGAACATCCTCTGCGGGCGCCTGAAGAAAAAGCACGAATACTTTCCGAGGGAGAAAGCGATTTTATGAATAAGAAATATCTACAAGGCGGCACCATTCCGATCCCGGAAAAGGAAACGATGGACAATATCGATAGAATACGATCCCACGTGAAATATAGAATGGGATTTGCCCCGAGCCGCTCCGAAACCATATCAATGCTCGTTAAATTCTATATGGACGAAAACCCAAATACCTACGATGAACCAGCACCACCAACCAAACCAAAGAATGAAAAAGAAGACTAAAACGAAATCGAAAAAAGCCACTCCAAAATACACGCATCGGGATTCATCCGGGATGTCATGGCGGATGGTGGGATCAAGACCAGTATCCGGATTAGCGGATCGAATAATGCGAGAATGCGGAATCCCTTTAAGATAATGATACCGAACGTTGAAATCATAGATGTCCTCCGGGAGCCTCCCGTGTATCGGACGGACGAAAACCTTATCCAGGTGTGCGCCCACTGCTGGCCGCGCAACCTCATCTTCCTGGAGTTCCCCGCGCTCCGAGGGATCGGAGTGAAGACCAAACACGGCATGTGTTTGGTCTGTATAAATCGGGAACTCGCCCAATAAATTTATGAGTAAATGGAAAATTAAATTGGCCCAAGGCGATATAGTTGGAGTGGAGATGTCTAATACCTCTCCCATATCTCGGGAAAGACAAAGACAACTTCAAGAGGTGATCGACCGGGAACTGCGAGAAGATATGACCTGGCCCCGAAGAAGAATCAAAGACTGGGAATGGGCGGAGCCCGAAGTTTGGGACTCCATCAGCAGGAAGATCGTCGCCTGAAATGTAAGCCTGGACATCGATCCGATCCGGGAATAGCGTGTCTTTAACGGGGACTAGAAACTCCGTTTGAGTCACGTGGGAAAAGAATTTAATAATCTAACTGTCGTTTCGAGGAGGCACCCACGGCCGATTTCTAAGCCTCGGAGCGACAGTTTTCTTTTGCCCTTATGAAACCCGAACCGAAAGAATTTCCACAAGGCTGCTTCATTCCGGCTCATATTTTCCGTCTTTACGAGATCGACCGGAAATTGAACGGAGAAGAAATGATGCTCCTGAATAAAATCAATCTTCTCCAGGATCCAAAACGAGGATGCTGGGCGTCCAACGGATGGCTCGGAAAATGGTGGGGAAAAGGAACAACCTGGACTTCTAAAACAATCTCTAAATTCGAATCCCTCGGGATTATTCGGATATCCATAATCAAGGGCTCCCGAAGCATCTTCAGCAGGCTGGATTTGCCCTTGAATAAAAAGCCAAGCCTTGAACAAAAAGCCAAGGGGGGGTTGAATAAAAAGCCAAGGCCATCTAACTATACTAGAGAGAAAGATACGGCAGCGCAGAGCGCTGGCCGGGATTCTTTGTTTTCTTCTAATGAAATTCTCCCGGTCAAATTCTCCAAAGCCGTTCTTCTCTTCAGTCAATTCTCCCGGAAGCATAGATTTCATATTCGCCCGGAATCAAACGGTAAGGTGCTTTATTGCCGGGGAGGAAAAGAGGGGGGATGGTCCCGGTCCACGTTGGAAATGTGGGAACAACGGTATAGAAAAGCCAAGCACTCAATAGGCCGGGAAAAATTCATGGAGCTGCTTCGCTGGTATATCAAAGAGTTCGACAACGACCCGTTCATACCGAAAGCGCAAACCCTTCCGGCCTTCATCGACAGGTTCAACGAAATCTTCCGCGCCCGACAGCGCAGCGAGATGAAGCGCCACGGTCATTCGAACGGCGCGCCGAAAATTTATCATAACGGATACGACATCTCCCGAACGCCCGTGATCGTGAAGTCTTTCGACGCTCGCACCGGCAAGGAGCGTCCGTGGGTTCGCAAGGAGGGCGAATATACAGAGGAAGAACTTGACCGGTTCGACGCCGGTTTAAGAAATCAAGATTAGTATGAAAAAACAAAAATTAACGAGAGAACAGTGGATTCAAAAGGCTTACGAGCATTTAGTGAAGCGACTGGTCGAACCGGAGAGGACACCGTCTCCGGTGGAAAAAAAGAATTTGAGTGATTGGGCGGAAGTGATTGCCGAAAGTTATTTCGACGTAGAGGATGAAAGAATCGAAGATCCAATCGAAGCCGTCGAAGAAGATTTGTCCTACGCGTGAAAGTTCAGAAGTATCAAGCCAACGACGAGAAGACTTTGCTCACGGCCCTGATCGTCAGCGACCGGGTCCTGGGCACCGTCGCGCGGGAAATCGGCAAAGGCCCCGATCCGTTCAAATCCAAGTGGAGTAACATCGTCGCGCGGTGGTGCTTCGACTACCACCATAAGCACGGCCGCGCTCCGGGCAGGCTCATCCAGGAGCTGTTCGTCCGCTACGCGCAGCGGGAAGACGACCAGGGGGCTGTAGAGTTGGTGGAGCGATTTCTCGGCACCCTCTCCGACAAATACAAGCGGCTCTCCAAGGAAATCAACGAGCGCTGGGTGCTGGACCGCGCGGCGGAGCATTTCGAGAAGGTCAGGCTGGAGAACGCGGCGGAGAAGATCCAGCTAGCGCTGGAGCGGCACGACGTGGAGATGGCGCGCAAGTTTCTCCGGGAAGCCGGTCCCGTGTCATTTTCCGAGGAATGTTGGCTCAATCCGTTCGCTCGCGCCACCGTCGCGGACACGGTGGACCAGATGGAGTTCAACAAGCCGCTCATCCAGTTCCGCGGTGACCTTGGCCGATTTTTGTCCCCATACTTCGAACGGGACGCTTTCATCAGCTTCGCGGCCATGGAGAAGAAGGGGAAAAGCTACTGGCTCATGGAAGTGGCCTGGCAGGCACTCCAGCAGCGGAGGCGGGTGCTCTACTACGTCCTGGGCGACATGTCCGCCCGGCAAGTTTACCATCGGCTCTATTCCCGCATGACCGGGAAGCCGGAACCCAAAAAGTGGCTGAAGAACGGGCATGACCTTCCCGCCAAGCTGCGGAAAGGACCGAAAGACGAGAACACCGGCAAGCCCACGGGTCTGGTCGATTACGACACCGTCAAGTTGCGGCCCCTGAACGTCGTGGACGTGAACCGGGCGATCAAGCTTCTCAAGACGCGAACGGCCATGAGCGCAAACCCGCTGCGTCTGAAATGCGCGGGAGCGAACACCGTGTCGGCCAGCGACATCGAAGCGGACATCATAAAACTGTCGGACGAAGGATGGCCCCCGGATGTAGTGATCGTGGACTACGCCGACTTGCTGCTCCCGGAGCCGTCATCCTCCAGGTTGGACTTTCGTCACCAGATCAACGAGAGCTGGAAAGTGATGCGAAGAATCTCCACCGATCACCATTTATTGCTCGTCACCGCCACCCAGGCTGCGGCCCGATCCTACGACCAGTGGGTGCTCCGCAAGAAAGACTTTTCCGAAGACAAACGGAAGAACGCCCACGTCACAGGTATGGTCGGCATAAACCAAACGCCCACGGAAAAGGATCAGGGCCTCTATCGGCTGAACTGGATCTTCCTTCGGGACGGAACGTGGGGAGAGTCCCAGGTCTGCTGGACGGCGGGCAATCTCGCCATCGCTAACCCGTGTATCAAATCCCTGATTTAATGGAGCAGCGAAGATACAGGTTATGAGCAGATACGTTGGAAAGCCGCGCGACGCATACGGCGCCAAAGAAGGGACGATTCGCGCCAAGATCAACGCCGCGTTCGGCAAGCCGGGCAAATGGCTCGACGTGGACACGATCGTGAAGCGCACGGGTCTGCCCCGAACCGCCGTCTACAATCGGCTCCACCGGGGCCGCTACAAAGGAATTTACGGATACAAGAAAAGCATTCGGTTCAAACTCAACAAGAAAAAGAAATGAAAATCGACAAGGATCAACTCCTGGAAGACCTAAATCTAGTCCGATCCGGGCTCAGCAGCAGAGATTTATTGGAGCAATCGTCATGTTTTGTCTTTCGGCCCCGGAAGGTGAAGAACAAAGCCAACGGGAAAGTGGAAACGCAGGGGCAGGTCTTCACCTTCAACGACGAAATCGCCTGCCGGAAAAGCACCGCTCTCCAAATCACGGGCGCGGTCCCCTCCGGCCCACTCCTGTCGATCCTCGAAAAGCTGCCCGACAAGATGCTGGATATTTCCGAGACGGATGACGGCACGCTCAAGTTTGTCGGCAAGAACAAGAAGTTCACCATGACGCGAGACGCGGAAATCCTGCTCCCCATCGACAAGGTGATGGAGGAACGCCCGGAGGAGTGGACCCGACTGGCGGAGAATTTCCGGGAAGCGGTGGACGCCGTGAAGATCTGCGCCAGCGAGGTGGAGGATAACTTCGCGCTCACCTGCGTTCATCTTCATCCGAAGCACATTCAGGCATGCAACGGATACCAGCTCATGAGGTGGCGCGTTCCGAGCGGGCTGAAGAACCCGATCCTGGTGCGGGCGGACGAGATAGCCAAGATCGTGGCGCTGGACGTCACGAAGGTGGCGGAGACGGAAACGTGGATTCACTTTCGAAGTCCCCACGGCCTCATTCTTTCGTGCCGGAAGTTCATCGACGATTATCCCGAAAGCGAGATCGACCAGGCCATCAAGGTCCGGGGCGAAAAGCTGACGCTCCAGAAAGCGCTGGCCGATGCCTCGGAACGCGCGGCCATCTTCGCGGAAGAAGTGGGGAAGGACGAAAAGCCGCGCGTGCGGGTTCATCTCACTCGCGATAAGGTGGAGATCGTTGGAACCGGATTGATCGGCACCTATTCGGAGGAGAAGACCGCCAAATACAAAGGACCGGAGATCACGTTCATGGCCTCGCCGACTCTCCTCCAGCACATTTCCTCCAAGTTCACCGAGACGGAAGTCACCGAGACCAAACTGCGCGCCACGGGAGGAACCGAGGAGAAGCAAGGACTGTGGGACTACGTGACGGTGCTCGACCGTCCGAAAAAGGTGGAGGGATCGAAGCCGGAAAAGAAGAAAAAGGATTGACCATGGAAGGATTCTTCGACATGCACCGGTTCAAGAAGGAAAGACCGGTCACGAACCTGGCCCCGAAGTGCGGGGCTTGCGGGCTCTACAAGAAGTGCGATAGCCCGAAAATGGAACCCCATGGTCACGGACGCGGCAAAATCCTGATCGTGGGCGAATCTCCCGGAGAGGAGGAAGACGCGAAGGGTGAGCCGTTCGTGGGAGCGTCCGGAAAGTTCCTGCGCGAGAACGTCCTGCGATGCGGCGTCAACTGGACGCGGGATTTGCTGGTCACGAACGCCGTGATATGTCATCCTCCGGACAACAAGTTTCCGAAGAAAGGCCGGGAGATCGAGTGGTGCCGCCCCAATCTTCTCAAGACGATCAAGGATTTCAAACCGAAAGTGATCGTGACGCTGGGACGATCCGCGCTGGAGTCCATGATCGGACAGGTTTGGCTTTCCGACATCGGCACGATGGAGCGCTGGGCCGGTTTTCAGATCCCGCTGAACGGCGCCTGGCTTTGCCCGACATGGCATCCGTCCTTTCTGCTCCGCTCCCGAGACAAGATGATGGACCGGATGTTTCACGAGCACCTTGATCGCGCTTTCTCCATCAAGAAGGACGCCCCGGCTCCGCTGAGTCTCGACGTGGTGGAAAAGATTTACAACATCCAGCATATCCGGGAGATGCTTCGGTGGTTCAAAAAGAAAGGCGGGCTTCAGGCGTTCGACTACGAAACGAATTGCCTCAAGCCGGAGTATCCCAAATCCCAGATCTACAGCGCATCGGTTTCCAACGGTGAACGCACCATCGCGTTTCCGTGGATGACCGGCGTGGAGGAAATCTTTTCAGACTATCTCCGGGCGGAGGGAATCATGCGGCTCGCCTCCAACATCAAGTTCGAGGAACGCTGGACCGTCAGAAAGCTGGGCCACGGGGTCCGGGGCTGGGAATGGGATTCGGTACTCGCGGCTCACTGCATCGACAACCGCCCGAACATCTGCTCGCTGAAGTTCCAGGCTTTCGTCTTGCTCGGAGTCGGCACCTACACTCAGGACGTGGACGGGTTCCTCTCCGCTCCCGATGGAGGATTCTACAATCGGGTCCACGAAATACCGATAGACGATCTTCTCCAATACAACGGGATCGACTCGTATCTGGAAGTGCTGGTGGCGCGAAAACAGCGGAAGATCATGGGTCTGACTCCATCCGGAAAACAGAAGAAATACTATAACTCCCGCGTTTCTTGATGATAATCGCGCAAAACCCCTAAAGCAAGCGAACATAGCGATTTTAAAACTAGGGTCCGATATAGGAAATGAACCGGCAAATCGATCATGAATAAAGCCCATCGAATTTTTCTCTTTTCATATTACGGAGGCAAGTCCAAGATTTCTCATCTTTACCCGCGTCCGATCTACGACACGATCGTGGAACCTTTCGCTGGGGCCGCGAACTATTCTTGCCTTCATTTCAAAAAGAAAGTGGTGCTTTACGAACTGAACCCAGTAATCTTCGGGATACTGGATTTTCTGGTCAGGTCTAGTCAGAAAGAAATTCTAAATCTTCCTTTGTTAAAGGAAGGACAAAAAGTGTCGGACCTAACGGGAATCAATCAAGAAGCAAGATGGTTAATTGGAATGGGAGTTAACGCCGGAACCGTATCTCCAAAAAATAGTTTAACATCGATGGCCAAAGAGAGTCCTTCATCTAATTGGTCATCACAATATCGACGACAACTCTCCTACTTCGTAGAAAAAATAAAACACTGGAAAGTTTTTAACCTAAGCTGCTGGGATGCGTTTGAACGCGAAGGAGAGTCTACTTGGTTTATCGATCCTCCGTATCAAGGTCACGCTGGAACCGCTTATCCGTTCGGAAGTCATAAATTAGATTTTAAAAAACTCGGAACCACCGTTCAAAAACTTCCGGGACAAGTAATTGTATGTGAAGGCGAAAGTGCGGATTACCTTCCGTTTCGCCGACTAACGAAAGACGGATCAATGGAGAAAAAGAACGGCCCCGTTAAAAAAAGAAAATGGGAAATGATCTGGACGAAAGGATGCCTAGAATCCGTCGAATCAGAAAGACTTTTTTAGAATGAACCCACAAGCTTTCACCCAGGAGGGTTATCGGCTCCTTCACGACGGGGCCATCGAACTCGCGAGAATCGAGGCCACCGGAATACGAATCGACGTGGCCCGACTGAAGCGGACGAAGCTTGAGCTTGAGCGCAAACTCCGGGAACTCAAAGATGACATTCAGAAGGACGATCTCTGGGCGAAGTGGCGGCGGAGGTTCGCGGGCAAGACCAACATGTCCTCCCGAGACCAACTCGCCTGGATCATCTACAAGGAACTTGGACTGGAAGTGAAGAAGACGACGCAGGGTGGAGCCGCGTCCGTGGACGATTCGGTGCTCCAAGACGTGGACCATCCGTTCGCCCGGAACATCTCCGCTTTCTATCGCTACGACAAAACGCTGAACACTTTTCTCCGGGGGATAGAGCGCGAGATTTGCGGGGACCGGCTTCACCCGTTCTTTCATCTTCACACCGCGCGCACCATCCGTTCCAGTTCTTCCGATCCAAACTTTCAAAACTTCCCGGTCCGGAACAAAGAGATCAGCCAGATGATCCGATCCCTCTTCATCGCGTCCAAGTATTCGGTTCTGCCCGAGAACGATTTCAAGGGCATCGAAGTCGCCATCAGCGCCGCATATCACAAAGACGAGAATTTCATTTCCTACATAACCACTCCGGGGAAGGACATGCACGGGGACATGGCCATGCAAATCTACGGGTTCACCGAGAAGGAATGGAAGGAACTTGACCCGAAGGTGGCGAAGGACGCGCGGTATGGCGCCAAGAACAAGTTCGTGTTCCCGCAGTTCTACGGGGACTGGTATCTCACCTGCGCCAAGAATCTCTGGGAATGGATCGACAAGGGAGAGCTAAAGACCAAAGACGGCAAATCGTTCAAGGATCATCTCCGGAAGAAAGGAGTCAAGAAGCTGGGCGCGTGCGAGCCGGAGCAGCAGCCGGAGGACGGAACATTCGAGAAGCACCTCCAGACCATCGAAAAGGATTTCTGGGGCCGGAGGTTCCGACAATACGGAGAGTGGCGGCGGAGGTTCTACAACGAATACTTGGACAAAGGCTACTTCGACATTCTCTCCGGGTTCCGTATTCGCGGTGCCTATTCCCGGAACCAGGTCACGAACGCCCCGGTCCAGGGAGCCGCGTTCCATTGCCTGCTCTGGTCGCTCATCCAGATCAACCGGGAACTCCGGAAATACAAATTCAAATCAGCCGGCCTGGTGGGACAGATCCACGACTCGCTCCTGGGCGATATACGCGTGGACGAATTGAAGGACTATCTGGAGATCGTGGACGACGTGACGACCAAACGCCTACCGAAGCACTTCGACTGGATGGAGGTGTCGCCCGAGATCGAATATGAAATATCGCCCGTGCTCGAACCCTGGAGCGAAAAGATGGAGTTCAAGTTCAAGCTCGGGAAGTTCAAGCATCCCGACAAGGATATATGGACCGCCGACGCCGACGTGTTCCTGAAGGCGATGGCCGGAAAGAAAAAGGAGAAGGAAGATTTGGAGCCCCGAAACGGGCACCGTTCGAATCACCAAGTGAAAGTAGAAAAAACTATATCATGAGCCACGAATTCCATAAAAGATATCGGCCCAATACCATCGAAGGGGTGATCGGGCAAGACGACGCCATCGCCACCCTCAAGAAGTTCATGGCCAAAGGGACCGTCCCCCACACCATCCTGTTCTCCGGGCCGTCCGGAGTCGGCAAGACCACACTCGCCCGGATACTTAAAAACTTTCTCGGATGCTCCAAGTCCGATTTCCGGGAGATCAATTCCGCCGACTTCAAAGGCGTGGACACCGTTCGGGATATTCGGAGCCGAATCAACATGTCGGCGCTGGGAGGAAAGTGCAGGATCTATCTCATCGACGAGTGCCATAAAATGACCAACGACGCCCAGAACGCGTTTCTCAAGATCTTGGAGGACACTCCCGATCATGTTTACTTCTTTCTGGCCACGACCGATCCGCAGAAACTCATTTCCGCCATCCTCACGAGAGCCAAGGAAGTCCGGCTGCGGCCCATCGATTCTCATCATCTCCAGCATCTAGTGGAATACGTGATCGCGAAGGAAAAGCTGAAGGTCTGCGAGGAAGTGATCGAAGAAATCGCGGACGCGGCGGAAGGGTCCGCCCGAAAAGCGCTGGTCATTCTGGAGGACGTGTCCCAGGTTGACGGAAAGGAAGCGCAGCTCAAAGCGATTCAGCGCACCACCGTCAACAAAGACCTCGCGTTCAAACTCGCCCAGATGGTCGTGTATAAAAAAGGGAGCTGGAACGAAATCGCCCACGCGCTGCGATCGGTGGAGAATGATGACGCGGAAGGGATTCGCCAGATCATCCTGGGCTTGGCCCGGTCCTTGCTCATCGGCGCCAAGTCTGGAGGAGCCCCGTCCAATCCCCGGAGAGGCGCAGTGATCATCGAAATTTTCGGACAGAATCTCTACACCGAAAAACACGCGGGGTTGGCATACATGTGCTACAACGCGTCCAACCAAAAGTAAATTATGGAAAATATAACCAAAGAACAGTATCGGGAGATGGTCCTGCGCCTGGCGAAACCGGGCGAGGACATTCTCAAATCGTTGACCGCTCGCGACTGCGACTTCATGCATATGACGTTCTGCCTCGCCGGGGAAGCCGGAGAACTCTATGACGAATGCGACGGTCCGAAGGTCCAAAACCGAAAGGAATTGGTGAAGGAACTCGGGGACCTGGTGTTTTATTTCGTCAAGCTTCGGTCCATCTTCAAGACCGATTGGCTGGTCAGTCCGATCATGTCCGAGGCGCTAAACGCGCCCTACAACTCCAAGGAGCTGATGCGACTTTCCTGCCATTTAATCGATCCGATGAAGCGCATCACGATCTATCGAAAAGACCCGCACGTTCCCGACGCCAAATACGGAGGAAAGCATCTCGCGGACGTGATCAAGGAACTGCTCGACCAGATCGAAGGGCACCTGCTCGCGATTCTCATCTACTTCGACATCGACATCCAGGAAGTCCTCAACGAGAACTGGAAAAAGCTGGCGGACACCGACACCGGCCGCTACGCCTCCGGAACCTACAGCGACGAGCAGGCTCAGAATCGCCGGGATGAAGGATCAATCGTGATGAAGACTTGCGAATCCAAGGACCCTAACTATGGACATCCTTGTCAACTTCCGAACGGACACGAAGGACATCATAAACACGACGCGGATTTCTGGGTAGATATTACCGCCAACGAAAACTCATTCAAGAACGCGTCCTGATCGCTAGAAGTGACGATCCGAAAATAGATCCAGATGAAGAATCAAAACGAAGAAATGGACGAGTCGGTGCTCCAGATAGACGAGCACCGGCTGGACCGGGAGTGCAAGATGCTTCCGTCCCAGTATGGCCAGGCGTCCTTTTCGGCCGTGAACCTCGGGCGCGATGTCGACGAGCTCAAAGCGGAGCTGTCCGTCCGGGAAGCGGAACTCAGCCTGGACATTCGCCGGGCTCCGCCCACGAAGTATGGGCTGGAAAAATACAGCGAAGCGGCCATCAAGGAATTGATCCTGCTCGACCCGAAGGTGCGCGAGCTGGAGTTGAAGATTCGCCGCAAGGATCACAAGCGCGAGATGTTCCAGAAGCTGGCTTCCGCGCTGGACATGAAGAAACACATGCTCAAGGCCCACGTGGAGCTCCACACCTCCGGGTATTTCGCCCAGGTCCGCCCTTCGGAAGAAGGCCGGGAGAAACTCAAGAAGATTTCCAGAGATCGCCTCTCCGGTCCGATCAAATGGAATAAAAAAGACAAGGAAGACTGACCGGAGAAACTGCAGCAGTTGATCATACTATGAAAACAGGTAAATATAAATTGGCCTCGTCTAAGAGATGGACCGAGCGGGAATCGTCGAATTTTTCGGCCTCCTACTTGAAGATTCCGAAGGATATGGAAATCTACCAGCTCAAGACGGGGAAGGCGAAACTGGACGTCATTCCGTTTGTCGCCGGAAAAGGAAACCCGAACGCGGACCCCGGCCTCCTCTGGTGGGAACGGACCATCTTCGTTCACAAGAACGTGGGCCCGAACGGTTCGACCTATATCTGTCCCGCGCGCACCGCCAACAAACCTTGCCCGATCTGCGAGGATCGCGCCAGGATCATGAAGGGTGACCCGGACGAGGAGGATATGAAGCAGGCGAAGGGCCTGAACGCCAAAGAGGTTCAAATCATCCAGCTCCGGGATCGGAACAACAAGGAGAAGGGCATTCAGCTCTTGCCGCTGTCGTTCTATCGGTTCGGGGAAGCCATCCTGGACGGAGCCGCTGCCGGAGAAGAAGGCGACGGGTGGGGAGACTTCTGGCATCCCTCGGGAGGTCACACACTCCGGGTTCACTGGGCGGAGGATTCGATGGGCTCCGCTAAATTCGTTCGCGCCAAGACGGTCATGTTCGAGAAGCGCGAGCAGGATCTCCCAGACTCGCTGATCGCCAAGGGTCATTGCCTGGACGATCTCCTCATCATCCTGGACTACAAGAAATTAAAGTCCATCTATGAATCCGGCTCCGAAGAACCGGAGGATGAATCGGACGACGAGCCGAAAAAGAAAAAGAAGGGCAAGGGCAAAGAAAGGGAGGAGGAAGAAGATGGGGATGATGACGACGATTCGGAAGATTCTGATGATTCTGACTCTGAGGACGAGGATTCGGATTCTGAAGATTCAGATAAGGAATCTGGAGCGGACGATGATGACGATTCAGAAGAGGGAGATGAAGAGGATGACGGAGATGAGGATGAGGATGAACCAAAGTCCAAGTCCAAAAAGTCCAAGTCCTCCAAGTCCAAAAAGTCCAAAAAGAAAGTAGAGGACGACGATGACGATGGCGATGAGGACTCTGATTCAGAGGAAGACGGCGATGACGAAGACGCCGATGAGGAGAGTGATGACTCTGATGATGGAGACGAAAGCGATGATGACGATTCCGACGATGATTCAGATGAGGACGAGGACGGCGACTCGGATTCAGATGAAGAAGATTCTGAGGATGAGGAAGAAAGCGAGGACGAAGATGCCGAGTCTGAGGATGACGATTCTGAAGAAACCCCGAAAGGAGGCAAGTTCAGAACCGCCACCGACAAGGACATGAAGCGAGCTAAGAAGTCCGCCGACGCCCGGAAGAAAGGGAAGAAAGACCCGGACTGGGACAAGTTCGACGCCCCGGATGACGAGGAGGATGAAGAGTCCGAACCGGCACCGAAGAAAAATAAAAAGAAGAAGTGATCAATTACGGAAAGGCTGATGTCGTGTATGGCATAGGAATGAGTTATCAGGTAACACATTCGAATCTACGAACCCCACGACTAGATAGAGGGCGGGGTCCAAACCCGCCCTGCCTTTCCATAAATTACATCGGCAGCGGGATTCTCCCGGAAGGATTTCAAACGATCCGGACAAAAACGTATTCCTACTATGTTTTGCGACTTCGTTTGGACTGAAAGTCCGCTGCCGCTTTGATTTATGGATCCAAAGAAATATAAGGTTACAATGCTCGAATCTGAAAGAGGATGGGGTCAAAGAGTAGATGAAGTCAGAGAGTTTAAAACAGAAGTGGCTGCGAAGAAATTCGTTACCGATTACAATCGGAAACACAATCCACCGGGCCCAGTTCCAGACTGGTATATAAAAGCGATATACCAAGGAATCGAGTAAGAATTTTATGGATCCAAAGAAAGCACTGTTGAAAAAGAGACGGAAACTGGTCCTGGAGCGGGACGGCCTGTCGACCGGGAGCACGATGCTCAATCTGGCTTGCACCGACAATCCTCGCTACGGCTTATTCAAGGGAGGATATTATTTTTTCTGGGGCGACACCGCTTCCGGCAAGACTTGGCTCACCATGACCTGCATGGCGGAAGCCCAAATGAATCCGAACTTCAAGGACTATGAACTCCACTTCATCAACGTCGAAGGCGGGGCGCTGATGGACATTCGCCATTACTTCGGAAAGAAAGTGGCGCATAAATTGGTGTCCCACGACAGCATCGAAACGATCCAGGCTTTTTACCGATTGATGTATGACCTCCTGGTGGTCCAGAAGAAAAAAGCCATATTCGTCTTGGATTCCGAGAACGCGCTGGACAACCTGGCCTCCAAGAAAAAGTTCAAGGAGAATAAAAACCGGGCGGAGAAGGGCGACAAAGAAAAAGGTTCCTACGGAGACGGCAAGGCCAAGTTCCACTCCGAGAATATCCGCTGGGTTCTCTCCGCCGTTCGCAAAACCCGGTCCATATTTATCGTCATCGGCCAGAGCCGGGACAACATCAACGCCATGGGCTGGGACGACAAAAAGACCAAATCCGGGGGCCGCTCCCTTTCCTTCTACGCGAACCTGGAGATGCAGTCGCGCGTCGGATCGGCCATCAGGAAGGAAGTCCGGGGGAAGAATCGCGAGGTGGGATCGAACGTGGTGGTTCAGGTCCGCAAGAACCGGGTCACCGGAAAAGTCGGCAAGGCCCGGTCCGCCACCATTCCGATCTACCACGGCCACGGCATCGACGATGTGGGATCGGTGGTGGATTTCCTGATCTCGGAAAACTATTTCGAGCCGCTGTCGGAAAAAGGCAAATACAAAATCCCGGACGTGGACTTCTCGGGCACCCGAAACGAGATCATCGAGTTCGCGGAAAAAAACGACGCCCACGGAGTTCTCCAGGACATGGCCGGAAAAGTCTGGAAGGAAATAGAAGACGAATGCCTGCTCGTAAATAGAAAACGCAGATATGAATGAACCTACACAAAGATTTACACCGAAACCCAGGAAAGTAATCCTTTTGGAATCGACCCAATACGGAGGATGCTACTTCATCGTCGCGCTCTGCAATGATGGAACTTTATGGCAACTAGGCGGGATCGAAAGAGGAGAACCGTTCTGGACCCAAATTCCTGAACCCCCACAACCATGATACCCGATCAACCACCCATCTCAAACCAGGTATTCGTCGCGCCGAAAGGCCTGGACGAAACTCAAGTTCATCCGATCAAAGCCTTCATCGGCATCATTCCTCCGGGGAATTCCCTGGAGGGTTCGCGCTACGTGGTCGTGGCGTGGAAACCCACGGAACAGGAAATCAGAGAGATTTTCGAAGGCGGGCTGGTTTATCTTTCCTGCCTCGGAACGCTGACGCCTCACTTCCTCACCACGAAGTTTTCGGAAGCCACCTATGGCGCCATCTCGAATAGCTGAACTCAAGCCCAAAGATGCCGACGTGATCGTGGCTCTCCACTACGCATTCTATTGGTCCAAAACCAAGATTGTTCTAAACCGGGTTTACGACGCGGAGAAATCCCGGCTTCTCCCGAAGTCAAAGAAGTTGCGCCGGTTCTTCGCGGTCCAAGAAAAAAGAATGGTTGGGGACTATCCAAATCACATCAGATCGTTAGCTTATTATATGCTCTGGAAACACATGACGAAAACCGGCGAATGGAACAACGACGTTCTGCCCTACGGGTGGAGAGAACCCATCAAACAAAGATGAGCGATAATAAAAAACACGTAATCCTAGAATTCAGCATCGAACAAGAAGTGACGATCAAACAAATTCCAGAAAAACCCGGAGTCGTCACCGCCGTTTTCCTGGACGGAGGAAGCACTCAATATAAAGTTCGATATTTCTACGAAGGTGATCCCAAGGAGGTTTATTTCTACGCCTGGGAACTGGAGGAATCGCAATGAAGCAACCCTTGTTGGTTTTAGATTCTAGTTATCTATGCTATCGCGCGTTCCATTCCCAGAAGGACCTGAGCTGGCACGGTATATCTACAGGGGTGATCTATGGATTCCTCAAGTCCATCTCCGCGCTCAAGAACGAATTCCAAACCGATCGCATCGCGTTCTGCTTCGAAGGCCGGGGATCGAAGCGCAAGGAAGTGTATCCCCAATACAAAGCGCGGCGGGGCCTGGACCGAAAGACGGAGGAAGAAAAGAAGGCGCGGACCGATCTCTGCCGCCAGATCGATCTTCTCCGGGACAAGCATCTCCCCCGGATCGGATTTCGGAACGTCTTTCATTTTGACGGATACGAGAGCGACGACATCATGGCCGCGCTCGCGCGGGAGCATGAGAACGTCGTGATCGTGACTTCGGACCTGGATCTTCTCCAATGCATCAGTCCGACCACGATCGTCTATTGCCCGTTCAAAAAGAAGTATCTCACCAACGAGTGGTTCATCAAGACCTACAATATCTCTCCGAAGCAGTGGGCCCAGGTGAAGGCTATCGCCGGCTGCTCCACGGACGGAGTTCCCGGCATCTACGGAGTGGGAGAGAAGACCGCCATCAAGTTCATTCGCGACGAGCTGGACCCGGAAAGCAAAACTTACGGGGACGTCATGTGCGGGGCCGGAAGATCGATCATCCGACGAAACCGAAAACTGGTGGAGTTGCCGTTCGAGGGTTGTCCGGTTCCCGAGATTCGGGAGGACCGGCTCACTCAAGAAGGATGGAACGAAGTCTGCGATTCGCTCGGGATGAAGTCGCTTCACGGCCGGGTTCCCACTTACTTTCCGCAGGAACGATTGATCGAATATGCCAAAAGGAAATAAAAAAGGAAGCGGGTTTGAACGCCAGATCTGCAAGCAGCTCTCGCTCTGGTGGACACGCGGCGAACGAGATGACGTGTTCTGGCGGAGCAGCCAGAGCGGCGGACGCGCGACGGTCCGGAGCCGGAAGGGAAAGACCACGGCCGGTTCCTATGGCGATATCGTCGCGCTTGATCCGATAGGCAAGCCGCTGACCGATCTCTTCACCATCGAACTCAAGCGCGGGAAGTCCCACGGACATCCCGGCGATTTAATCGACTGCAAGGGAGACCCGAAATGCAACGAGTGGTATAAAACCATGCAGCAGGCTCAGCTCTCCGCCGACAACGCGGGCACCCCGGCTTGGATGATCATCTCCCGGCGCGATTGTCGCAAGTCCGCCGTCTTCTTTCCCACGTGGGTCCTGGACCGGGGCGAGAACGGAGTATTGGCCCCGCACGTTTCGAAACTGGTGCACGCTCCGGCTTTCCGTTACATCACCGACCACGGAGACTTCACCGGGGTGGAGCTGGATAAGTTCCTCGAAATCGTGGACCCGGTGACCCTGACTTTAAAGGTCTAAAAAGAGTGAAAAATTTTTTCATTTTTCTTCTGGACTTCCATTCTCCATACGATAATCTGCTCCCATAGTGAGCGAACAACCGCTCCGAAAACAGAAAGAAAGACGTTTATGGATACAGCGAATACAGCAGCTAAGAAGACGGCCCCTAAAGCCAAAGCGACGAAACCCGCAGCCGCGAAGACGACCAAGGCCCCGGCCAAGGCACCTTCGAAGACGGCCCCGGAACCTAAGAAACCAGCACCGCCCACTAAACCGGCACCGGCCGCTCCCACCTCTAAACTCGGGATCGGCTCTCCGGCTCCCAAACCTTCTTCCGCCCCGGCTCCGGCCCAAGTTTCCAAGCTCCGAGTGGGAGACGTGTTCATGCGGAACGGGATCGAATACGTGGTTTGGTTCCAGAACGATTCCCGCGCGGCGGTGACGCCCCTCGAAAGCAACATGCAATTCCGGCTCCGGGATTCGGACGGCAAGCCCCAGTTCATGACCTCCGGAAAGTCCGAGGACATCAGCCCGAATTCCGAGGTGGAAATCCTCCGCTCGCTGGGACGCGAGGGCCTGTCGGAATTTATCGACAAACGCAAACAAGAACAGAAGGACAATCCCGTGGACAAAAAAGCGAAGAAAGCGAAGAAGGAAAAGAAAGAGGGCGGCACGCCCGGCACCCGCACCGGAGCGCTGGGGCTGCTTCTCGGATTCTCGGTGGCGAGCACGATTCGAACCCTCGGCAAAGCCGGATGGACCTACGCGGAAGTCAAGGCCCTGATGGAGAAGGAAAAAGTTACGTCTTCGGACCAGACCATAAAGCTCAACATCTACCGGGGCGCGAAGGGATGCGGCGGAGAACTCGCGCCGATCAAAGACTTCCCGGCCAAGCCCAAGGTGGAACAGAAGGAAAAGAAATCGGCGAAGCCAGAGAAGAAAAAGGAAGCGAAGCCGGGAAAGTCAGAAGTAAAAAAGCAGGGTTCCGGTTCCGGTGCGACTACCCCCGCCACGTCGCCTAAGAAACCCGGACCCGGCGACAAAGCCGCCGCGCAAATCGCCAAGCTGAAGCAGGCGAGCAAACAGGCAGCCTGATCGGACCGCGAATCATCGACGCAACCCCGGTCCCAAAATGACCGGGGTTTTTCTTTACCGATCCGTTTCGAAAGTATATAACAAAGATAATACGTTTATGGTCAGCGCGAAAAGAATGTTCCCGAAGGTGGAAAAGATGCTTTACGATCTCGCTTGGCGAGGCAGCCGGATGACCGGAGTGGATTTCGAGGACGCCAAGTCCGAGGCCTTCTCCAAGTTCATGGAGGTCTGCGAGACTTACGATCCGAAGAAGGGTTCCAAGTTCTCCTCCTGGCTTCACTACAAGGTCTGGCGTCACATGCAGGACCTCGGCAGGGGACGGGGACGAAACCGGCTCGTGTTCGTGGATAAAATTAAAGACGAGATGGTGTCCGAGCATCAGCACGCGTTCCGCGCGACGATCATGGACCAGATGTCGAACCTATCCCCGGAAGCCCAGGAGCTCATCCAGACGCTCATCGAATCTCCGGAGACGGAAGACCCGAAAGAGATGCTTCGGGAAGCATGCCGGGATCTGGCGTTCAACCGCGGTCACGACCGGGTCCACACCAGGATCGTGGTCCACGAAATCAAAGCGAGTCTTAAACCAAAATTGATATGACGCTAAACCTAAAAGATCAAGAATTAAAAAAGAAATTCATTCCACTGATAGAAGAAGTGGAGAAGTTGAAACGACTACTCGACAAACCAGAACCGGGTTTAGCTTCATGGCAATGCATGATGGCCGATCGACTTACAGCAATCCGTCGCGAGGTCGACAAGTTCATAAAATGATCGAACTTCGTCCATTCCAAAAAGAAGACCTGCGAAAGATTTACGACTTTCGCGGGAAGGTGCTTCTGGCCTCGGAAATGGGAACCGGGAAAACCATCGAAGGATTGGCCTGGATTCACCGGACCCCAAGCCATCGCCCGGTCCTCATCGTCTGCCCTTCCTCCGTCAAGTATGCGTGGCAAGCGGAAGCCCAGCTTCATTTTAAAATGCGCGCCAGGATCCTGAGCGGCCAGGGCCCAAAACGAAAACTGGAACGGTTGACCGATCCTGTCATCGTGGCCAATTACGATATCCTGCCGTATTGGCTGCCGGTCCTTCTTCGAAGCAAAATAAAAACGATCATATTCGACGAAGCGCACTACGTGGCCAACCCTCGCGCGCTGCGGAGCCGGGCCGTCAAGAAAATCTCCAAAAAGTGCTCCACCAGAATCGGCATGTCCGGAACGCCGATGACCAACGAGCCCATCCAGCTCTGGTCGATCCTGAACATCATTCGTCCCGATCTATTCCCCATCTATTCGGAGTTCGGACGCAAATTCTGCTACCGGAGATGGACCCCGTGGGGCATGAAATACAGCAAAGCGAAGAACAAAAAGAAGCTGTTCAAGATCTTGAAGCGCGAGGTGATGATTCGGCGCCTGAAGAAGGACGTGGCCCCGGAGCTGCCGGACAAGATCCATCAGGTGATCCCGTATCGCATGTCGTCCCGCGCGTCCGCCGAATACTTCAAGGCCTCGGAGAAGTTCATCGAGTGGCTCCGGGAGAAGTCCAAATCCAAAGCCCGCAAAGCGGAGCGGAACAAAGCCCTGGTCAAAGTGGGATACCTGTTCCGGCTCGTGGCCGATCTGAAGATAGACTGGATGATCGAACTGATCCGGGACTTCGCGGACGACAATCCCGGCGAGAAGGTGGTGGGGCTATCGATGCACACGAAGGTGATCGACCGTCTGATGGAGGAGTTCCCGGAGAGCAGCGTCAAGATCGACGGCAGCGTCACGGGCGACAAGCGCCAGGCCGCCGTCCGAAAGTTCAACTCGAATAAAAACACTCGCTTCCTCTGGGGCAACTGGAAGGCGGCGGGAGCCGGTCTCAATCTCCAGGTGGCGTCCACCTTCTTCGCGCTGGATCTTCCCTGGACTCCGGGGGACCTGCTCCAGGGAATCGATCGCATTCACCGAATCGGCCAGAAGAAGAAATGCCTTATTAAGTATCCGATTCTCAAAGGAACAGTGGAGGAGAAGTGGCTGGGCATCCTCCGGGAGAAGACGGAAACCCTGCGCGCCATTTTGGACGGCAAGAGTGAGAGCAACGAAGATAGTTTCGGCGAGCTGCTGAAAGCCATGACGAAAAAATGAAAAGACAAACGGTCAAATTCAAGAACGCGTATCTGCTGAAGAACCTACCGCTCACCACGCATCTTCCCTTCAAAGGAGCCTGCGCCATGAGAGGGCTGTCGATGCGCTCCGTTCTCATTCAGCTCATGCGCCGATACACCAAAGCGGTTCGGAACGATGAACGCAGCATCCGGGTGGACGATTTCCGAAAACCGAAAATGACTCAAGAGAATTATGAACGCATATCAGGAACCAAAGTATAAGATCGAAACGAACACCAGGATCGGAGAGGACTGCATGGGAAATCCTAGTTCTCATTCCACTCCCAGACTCGTCAACCGCCAGTCGGGTCAACCGATTCCGGAAGACGAGCCGATCATCATCTTTCGCGCCAGGGACGTTTACGCGGCGGACGTCATCGAAGACTACGCGCGCAAGCTTCCCTCCGGAATTCATAAAATAGCCGTTCAGATGCGCGCGAATCAATTCCGGAACTGGGCTCAGATGCACAAGGACCGAATGAAGGAACCGGACACCATCATCGACGGCGGCTGGACCACGGCTGGAACCCCGAAATAAAAAACTTATGTCCATCTTCGACTCAGGAAGTTCCAAACCGGTCAAACAGAGCCGGATCAGAGTCACGCTTCCCGTCTATCTCCTCATCCTGCTGATCGAGGAATGCGCGGAAGTGATCCACCGGGCCTGCAAGGCCATTCGATTCGGGATAGACGAGGAATATCAGGGGAAATCCAACCGGGAATACCTGGAGGAGGAACTGGTGGACTTGAAGGCCACGGAGAACATGAACCGCCAGCACGGGAACTTGCACCCCACTCTGAACGCGACGGAACAAGCCGTCAAGATGGGGGACAAATGCGCCAAGGTCCGGAAGGCCTTCAAATATTCCGACATCGAGTGCGGGACGATCCATCGTGAATATCCAACAGATACTCCGAGAGTTTAACGTAGAGCATGCCCTGGCCGGGGAGCACCACCACGCTCGTCCTGGGTGGATCGCGATTCAGAAGTGTCCGTTCTGCTCGTCCTCGAATTACCATCTAGGGTTCAATATCCGGGGCGGTTTCTTTTCTTGCTGGAAGTGCAAAGGGCATGGCGTCGTTTCCACCCTGGTTCGCCTCGGGATTCCGTTCCGCGCGGCGGAGGAATTCTTTCGCGGACGGGAGCCGGTCCTGTCGCGCGAGGAACGCGAAGCGCGTGGGACTCTCCGGGAACCACCCGGCCGTGGGCCGCTCCTGAAGGTCCATCGCGATTATCTTCGTGGCCGGGGATTCGATCCGGACGCGATCAAAGAAACGTGGGAGATTGAAGGCATCGGAAATCGTGGCGGAGACTTGTCCTGGCGCGTTTACATTCCGATCTATCACCGAGGTCAGCGAGTGAGCTGGACGACCAGGGCCTTGGTCGACCACGGCCGCAGATATCTCTCCGCTTCCGCGCAGCAGGAGTCGGTGAATCACAAACACATTCTTTACGGGATGGATCTTTGCCGTCATTCGGTAGTTGGAGTAGAAGGTCCAACGGACGTTTGGAATATCGGACCCGGAGCCGTGGGCACGCTCGGGATCGATTTCACCACGCCGCAGGTTTTGCTGCTCTCGCAGTTCCCGGTTCGTTATATCTGTTACGATTCGTCCCCGGACGCCCAGCGACGCGCAAAGGAACTTTGCGAGCAGCTTTCGGTCTTCCCCGGAAAGACGAGAAACGTGGAGCTGAACGCGGAAGACCCCGGAAGCGCGAAGAAAAAAGAGATACTTTCGCTGAGAAAAATGGCGAATCTGGCCTAAAATCGCATTCGACCTTCTATAAGTGCCTCGCATCCTAGTAGTTAAAAAGGTAAAAATATTTCACTTTTTCTCTGGACCTTTCGCATCTAAGCGGTAATCTAATCCCAAGATGAATACGAAATTCGAAAAAGATCAAACAGTAATCGCCACGACCTCCGCCCAAGGGCTCGTCCGGAACGAGGTTTACGTGATTGTCGAAGTCCTCTCCCAAAATACCCCTTTCGGAAATTTCGTCACCTATATCGTGGCGGATAAAGCCGGGAATCGGAAATCGATCGTGAACG
>WUUC01136111.1_pt1 | contig 40842 bp, 60 predicted proteins | sample 6278441 | NCBI WGS metagenome assembly WUUC01 (sample SAMN13675441, study PRJNA597444) | soil metagenome | isolation source: soil | place: USA: Washington | collected 2017-10
CGACCGAGGCGCGATCGCCCTCGTTCAGCACGCCCATCTGGTTGCCGAGCGCGATCTTGCCTTCGAGTCGCACGCGGTTCGCGTCGAAGAAGCTGCGATAGCTGCCGGGTTTGGCGAGCCCCTGCGCTTCCTTCTTTCGGATGTCGAGCATGTCGTCGAGGATCGAGACCAGTTCGCCGCTGTTCTCCAGTTCGTCGCGCGCCTGCTTCGCGAGCTTCGGATCGCGGGCGAGCGCGCGCACGCGGTTCGGGTCGAGCTCGGCGCGGGCAAGCGGCGCGAGGTAGCCCTCCTCGGCGACGTCGCCCTCGGTCCCAAGTCGTGCGCCGGTGCTCGCGGCCGTTTCCGTGGCCTTCGTGGCTGCCGACACGGGCGCAAGCGCGCCCTCGGTGTTGATGCGCGCGGCCGTGGTCTGGCTCGTCTGGTCGGCTGCTGCAGCGGCCTTCGCCGGTGCGTGCTTGAGCTCCGTACGCTCGCGCGCGTCGGTGGTCGCAGCCGTCTCGACTGCCTTGTCGCCCGCGGTGATGTTGTTCCACGCGTGGTCGACTTCCTTGTCCGTGACGACCCTGCGATCTGTGAGCGCCTGCGTCGGAAGCCCACGCGCTCGCGGGTCCATGCCGCCAGCGATCAGGTCGTCGACAAGCGACATCGCCCGAGAGTCCTCGGGGTTGTAGTCGTAGGAGTGCTTGTCCTTCGCGAGGTCCAAACGCTCGCGACCCTGCGCGGTGCTCTCGCCGCGTAGGCCGTAGTTGCCCTGCGCGAGCTTGATGCGCTGCTGCTCGCTGAGCATGTTGGCCAGCTTGTAGTCGCGGTCAAAGCCCATGCCCTGGTTCGACTCACGCTGTGCGCGCTGCTTGAGCGCATACTCTCGATTCGAAGCCTGCCGCTGCGTGTCCCGCGTGATGTTCTGATCGGCCTGCGCCATCATCAGCTGCGAGATGTCGCCGATGCCTCGGCCGTCGTTCGTGAGCGCGTCCGCGGTAATGCCGACTGCGCCGGGCAGCACGTCGCGGAGCAGCTTGCCGATGTCGTAGTCGCCAGCGCCTTCGAGCTGGCCGAGCGTCTTTTCTTCCTCGTCGCGCCAGCGCTCGCCGAGAGCTGCGTCGCGCGGGTTCGGCGAGTAGCTCGACATCCGTCGCAGCGCAGCGTTGATCGCGTCGTCGTCTTCTTCGCTGTACATAGCTCTCCGCCTTTAGATTCCGTACATGCCGCCCATGGCGCGATCGACATCGTCTTGGAGCGTGCGGCCGAGGTCGATGCGCTTCTCGGCCGTGCCGACCCGCGTGCCGATCGCACCCGTGCGCCGAGCTGTCGCCTCGCGCGACTCGCCGAGTTGCTCACGGCCGAGAGGCAGGTCGATGCTGTTCCAGTTGTCCATGGCGACGCCGATGCCTGTCTGCGCCGCAGTGTTCGTGCGACCGAAGCGCCCGTCGATGTCGCGCTGCGTCGAGTCGTTCAGGCCAAACTCGAGCCCGGCATCTGTCGCGATCGTCGTCTGCCGGTTGTTGAACGTGTCCTGCTGCAGACCTGCTAGCCGCTGATACTCGGACTGAGCGAACGACGTGTTGTACCGGTCGGTGATGCCCTGCTGCTCGTTGTTGAACGTGTTGATCGCGTCGTTCGCGGTGCGGATCGCGTTCGCCTGATTCGACTGAAGCTGTGCGCCACCGAGTCGCGTAGCTTGGTTGTTCGCGCTCGCGTTGTCGGCTGCGACGCCGCGCGAGTACTCTTCGTCGAAGCCTTGAGCGCGTTGCTCTTGCGCTGCCTGTGTGAACGCATTCGCCGCTGCGAGGTCGCCCGCGCGCAGCGCGTTCGCGGCGTTCTGCATGAGCTGCTGAGCGTTCTGATTCCCCGTGCGGAGATCGTTTGCGGCGCGGCCTGCGAGTCCGAGCGATGCTTGCTGCCCCGCGCGTAGACTGTCGGCTGCTCCAGATGCGCCACGTAGGGCCGACTGGTCGCCCGCTCGGAGCGAGTCGGCGGTGCCTTGCATGCCCTGCAGAGCTGCGAACGCGCGCTCGACTGCCATACCCTGCGCGCCGAGCGTGCCTGCGACGCGTTCCTCACCGAGCCGCTGCTGCGCGGACTGCTGGCCTGCGATCACGCCCGCGCCCGACATCATGCCGCGATCTTCGAGGTCGCGCGACACAGCATCGCGGTTCGCCTTGTCGAGCGTCGCGTACTGGCGCTGCGACTGCGCTAGAACGTTGCGCTCTGCCGCGGTCATCTCCGGGTTGGAGATCGCTTTGTAGCGGTCGTACACCTCGCGCTGCTTCGCGCCGCCGTTCTTCAGTTCGTCGAGCGCGAGGCCGAGGACCTTCCGCTGGTCGCCGCCGCCGAGGTGGTACTCGTCCAGCGCGAGCTTCAGGATGTGTTCCTGATTCGTCCCGCCCTCGAGATACTCCTGACGCGCAGCGTTTAGGTTGTAACGCTGGTCGACTCCGCCCGACTCTGCGTTTGAGCGCAGCATGTCGAGGCCTTCAAGCGTGCGCTGAATGTCGCCTGCATCCGCGTAGGCGTTCGCCGCGCGCGACGTGTAATCGAGGCTGCCGCCTGCGATGCCCTGCGCTTGCTGCAACGCTGCTCGCTGCGCCGAAAGGCCCTCGGGGTCGAACTCGACGTTCTGGCGCGTCGTGCCGCTCAGCTGGTGCTGATAGGGCGCAATACCGGACTGGTAGTCAGCGAACCCTTGCTGATTCGACGCCGACATCCGATTGACGGATTGGGTGAGGCGCTGCGTCGACGCGCGCGATTCGGCATTCGAGCTGTCTGCCTCTTGCTGCAGCCGTTGCGCGATCTGCGTCGTCTGCTGCTTGGTCAGCGCGCCTTGGTCCGCCAACTTCGTGAGGATCTGCTTTGCTTCCTCGTCTGCCTGCTTGTTCGAACTGCCGAGATCCTTCAGCGCGCGCTGCGTGATGTTGTCGTAGTAGGCAAGCGAGCCGTCGCGCGTGACTTCTTTGTTGCGGACTACTTGCTGGTTCGCGCCGCCGCCGCCCATTTCACCGGTCGCGAGCGGGTCTGTGGCACCGATGAACGTCTTGGGCGAGCCGTCGTGGAGATTCTTAGCGGTGTTGCTGAAGTAGCGAAGGCTCCCGTCCGGGTTCGCCTCCTTCACCATCTGCTTGTAGTCCTCCCAGGACACGCCCTCGTTCTTCAGCGTGCGCTCCCACTCCTTGCGCATCTCCGCTTCGTTCCAAGGATCGTGCGGCGTACCAAGCGAAGGGTCGGCCACCGGCTTGCGCCGTCGCCCCATGCCGGGAACTTCTTCCCACCCCGCATCGCCACCCATGCCGCTGTTAGCTGCGCCGCCGCCGGTCGCCGACGATCGCAAGCCTTCCATCGCTTGCAGCGCCGCGAGAGCATCCTCGTCAGTGCCAGCGCCGCGGATCGCCTGCGTGCCCGTCGACGAACGCACGCCGAAGTACTGATCGTCGAGACTGGCCTTCGCCTCGCGCAGCTCCGCCTTGCGCGCGTCGGACACGCCCGGAGACTTGAGCGCGGCATCGATGCGCGCTGACTCCGCCTTGTAGTAGTCGATCGAGCCGTCGCCCGCGGCTGCGGTGGTTCGTCCGTCGTTGCCTTTCTTCGTCTCGATGTCTGCGCCGGTCGTCTGCGCGAGCCAACCGAGAAAGTCCTCGCCGCCGTTGCCGCTCCCGGCGGCAGGAGCGCTGTTGTTCACGCGCGACGTGCTGAACGCAGGCGAAGCTCCAGGCATGCCGCCGTTCGCCAACACATAGGCTTTGTAATCAGGGTACGGAATGCCCTGTGGCTTACCTTCGACCTCCCAAGAGGCGCGGATCTGTGCTTCAGAAGGTGCGGGCATCAGGAGTCTCCGTAAGTGATGCGGAACAGGAACTCGTACTTGGTCGCGCTCGGCGTCATGTCCTCGATGCGCGTGACCTGTGCGCCGGCCGCGGTCATCTTGAAGCCGACAACGCTTCCATGAACGACAGGCGTGTCAGGGGTCGCCGGGTTGATGCAGCGAATCAGCTCGATCGCATCAGGCTTCTCGTCGACCTTGAGCACGAGCGCTGCGTGGTACAGGCCGGTGACCTTGCGATGCTCCACGTCGCGGAAGCCCTCGAAGATCTCGCGCAAGTCCTTCGACTGGTTGTCGAGCGACCTGTCGTTCCACAGCGCTTGGCGCAGCTTGCGTCTCATCGCGACCTCTGCTGCGTGGTGAGCGGGATCGAGCGGAAGGACACACCCTTGAGCACGATCGGCGTCGTGTTGCCGTGAGTGAGCGTCGCGCCGATCACGAGACTCGGACCGATCGCAGCTGCGCGCGCGATGCCCATGTTCGCGCGTGAGTCGACTTGCGTCGCCTTGAACGTTGCCGAGCCCGATGCGAGCGCGCCCGGACCGACGCGCTGCGCGATCGACGCTGCAGCGTGCGAGCCGATGATCCACGTGGAGTCGATGAAACGCTTCTGCGTGAGCGGATCGCCGCCGTACCACGGCTGCATGTTGAGGACGCCGTCCAGCGGGGTGCCAGCGTCGGGACGCCACGAGCGTACGTATGCCTGGCCTGCGCCGATCGTCGCGTCGTACGTGCCGAAGATTGGATACGGTGCATCGGAAGCGTTGGCCGGCTGCAGCATCGCAAAAGACATGATGCGCCGATCGGTCGGCTTGTACTCTGACCACTGCTGATAGAGCGTCGAGTACACATACACAGTCGACGTTGATCCGAGCGTCGCGCCCTCGACGACTGTTAGGATCTCTTCGGCTGCTGTGTTCGCGTAGAGATGAATGCGCGAATCGGCGCGGAATGACAGCACTGGAAACTGTGCGTCGATCACACCCTTCGTCAGCAGCGAGACCTGCGTGCCGCTCAGAGATGCGAACCCGCGCGATGTGTACGCGTACACGACGTCGTTCAGCACACAGCAAGCATCGGGGCCGACCGGGACAAAGGTCTGGTCGACGAGATCGGTACGCCACACGCCGCCCGCCCCACTGAGGCGATAGGCGCCGTCTGTGCACAGGATCCACATGCAGTCGGTCGTCGGCAGCAAGCGGATGATCTGCCCGCCACCTACGAACGCTTCGTTAGGCGAAGGCACAGCTTCAGGCTGATTCGAGCGCGACCAGCGCAACAGGTTTGGTCGCTCGGTCTGCGTGATCGTTTTGACTGTTTGGTTGTACTCGGGAATCGCGGGCGAGTAGTTCTGGCCGTTTGTCGCACGTACAGTGATCGTCTTGGTGATGCCGCTCCGCTGCGGGCGCAGCGTGATCGCGATGCCGGGGTTGTGCTGCACCGGCGACATCGGGACCGTCTCACTCGGATACACAGCTAGTTCACGAGACGCGTTTGCGAGGTTCTGAATAAGAGCGAGATAGGTGCTGATGGCATGCACCCAGCCGTTGATCTCGAGTTGGTCCTCGGTCTGATACTGAGAGCTGCCCGACGACCCCGCGTTCACGCTGACCGTGACAGTAGACGCGCCAACAGACACGACCGTTGCACCGGAAAACCCGGTCCCGCTAAAAATCTGGCCCGGCTTGATGCCGACGATGTCGGCCGCCGATACGGCTGTAATGGTCGGAGATCCACTCGTCCGGGTGCCGGTGAGAAAGCGCACCCCAACAGCGTTAGCCCGCACCCACGGGTCGATCGGCGCCGGATCGTAGAAGTCGTTGATGATCCCCGCGGGCACATCAAACGTCCAGACAGGGTCGTCTGTGATGTTCCCAAAGAACGTGTACGTGCCCCACTGCGCCGCAGCCTTACAAACTGGCGGCGGCAGATTCGCGCCCAGCGCACCGTCTTGATATGGGCTCGTGTAGATCTCAATGCCGTCCGTCTCATAGAGCGGTGCAGCCGTTGGCTGCCGATCGAACACCTCGCAATACTGATTCGAAATGTCAGTCGCCGTCAGCTCGTAGCTAGCGACGAGACGCATGGATGTTCCCGTGTCTGTCACAGGGTCAGCACCGCTGATGCCAGCCGACCTATAAAGCTCAACAGAGTCTCCAACCGAGACGTCGTCGAACTCTGGCCACTCGTAGAGGAATGACGGGGAGCCGCCGTAGCTGTACCGGAGCGCCACCGAGGGAGGCGCCGTAATCGCGTAGCCGTCAGCGTTCTTGCGGCGCAACAGAGCGGCGTAGGTGAACGTGGTCGCCGCGGGAACCACCGCCCCGCTGTTCGTGGCATACCCGCGACACGTGAGCTGCGGCAGGCCCGCAGGCCGCATCCTGCTGTTCGGCACAGTCGGCTCGTCGAAGACGATCAAGCCCTCTTTGCCGTTTGCGTAGAGCCTGTTGCGTGTGACGAACGGCGTCAGCCATCGATAGTCAAATAGGTTGTTCGTCAGCGGCGAACCAGTGGTGTACTCCTGAGTGTTGACGCCGTTCAGAAAGACTTCCCAGACAGTGTTAGGAGTGCCGGTAGTGAACGCGCGGAACGCGGCGAAGTTTCCCGGTGCGATGCCGATCAGCTTGTAGAACGCGCCGCCGGTGAACGCGTAGCTCATGACGAGCTGCGTGTCGCGCGCGCACACCCACTGGTTCGCCGCACGCGCGAGCATGTTCTCGATCGCGCTGCACGAGCCCTCGGGATACACGCCGTATTCGTTCGGCGTGGTCACTAGCCCGCGGATGTTGAGCGACGTTAGTCGTGGAGCGCTCACCGGTAGAAGCCTCCGCGCTTCCAGTAGGGACGATGTCGAATCTTCTTCGGGCGCGACTTCACGCGCGGCTGGATGAGCTTCGAGAATCGCTGGAAGTCTGCCGATGCAGCCGTGCTCAACACGTCGGCCTTGTCGAACAGGTCCATCTCGCGCAGCACGTTCACCGCTGCGGCGTCAGCGAGCATGCGATGAAAGTCTTGCGGTAGCGCAGGCCAGTCGGTTTGCTCTGCGACGCGCACGTAATCGCCCACGCGCACGAGGTCGCCGAGCTCGGCGGCGCTGTACCCAGGGGCAGTTATGACCATCAGGTTTGGCGAGGGAAAGTCAGCGTTTCCGATAACGTTCGGAAGAGTCGGGGTGAACCACCCAGCTGGTCGGATCACATCGACGATCCGCGCTCCGGTGATCGCAGCGGGCACGGCTTGCCCGTAGTCCCAAGGCGTGGCGCTGAGCGTTAGCAGCACGCTCCCCGCGTCGGGCGTCGACGCGGTGATCCGACCACGGTCGACGCCCGCACCGCCGAGCGTGCTGCTCTGCGATGTCACGAGCAGCGACGGGCGTAGGTAGTAGCGCAGCCGCAGCGTCACGTTTGCCGGTGGCGTGGGCACGAGCGCGATGCTCTCGTTGTTGCACCAGTACGCCCACGGTGTGCCCGATGAAGTCCAAGGCGCAGCTTCGAGCGGCGTCACTTCTTCAAGCGGGACGTAGGCGCCGTTGTAGAGCATCTCGACGGACTCGAGCCCGCCGACGACCGAGCGGCCCGGCAGTCGCGACCCGCCCATGTAGGACGTTGCGACGATCGTCTGCAGCCAGTAGCCCGAGCGCGCGGAGATGATCTGATCGCTGAACACCGAGCGCAGCCGATCGTTGAGCTCGTTGAAGAGCTCGCTGTCGGGGTACTCGGGGTACGCGGTAGCGTCGCCGACGAAAGCCGACTTGCGGAGACGCGCGAGTAGCTCGTCGCTCCTCATCGCAGCCACGCGGGAAGCGAGCGCTCGTCTTCCTCCTCGAAGCGTCGCGCTTGCTCAGAGAACATGTTGCCGGGGCTTCCGCCGCTGCCAGCGGCCTTGTGCTCGACCGGCTGCCACTCGGAGTAGTTCACGGGCGCGGCGTAGTTGCCTGCGGGCGAGAAGTTCTGGCCAGGGATGTCCTGCCCGATCGGCTTCGATGGCGCGCTAGCAGTGGGCCTCTGTGACTCGCCGTAGATGGAGCTTGCCATCCTCCCGCCAGCCTGCACGAGCGGAAGCCAGTCGCGCTCGACAGGGATACCGTCAACCTGCTTGCCGAACGCGTCGAGCTGGCGCGCAAACGCGTCGCGACGAGGGTCGATGCCGTCCATCGCATCGCGCCGAGCTTGGACCTCGGCGTTGCGCTTGTCCCACATCTGCTGTTCGGCGTCGTTGATCGCGTTCTGCCGATCGTTGTCGGCGGTGTCGGCCTTCTTCAGTGCGCCGATGGCAGCGATCGCAGCCGCGATAAACTCAGGAATCATCAGCAGACCTCCAACACTCCTGCGCGCGCTGCCCGACCAGCCACAGGCCAAGCAGCGCGCCAGGAAACCTTGATCAGCTGCCCGACGTGTCTTGTCCGGTCGGCACGATGCCGTGAACGCGCAGAGCGTGAGCAGGCACCTTGATCAGCGGAGCTTGCTGCGCCATCGAGCGACATTCCGAGCCGGTCTGGTTCGGGATCTCGAGGATGATGCGGCCGTCGTCGACACCCTTCATGGTGATGTCGCACGCGCCGATGCGGACTGATTCCTTCTTCGGCAGGAACTCGCACTCGCCCTGCTTCGCGTACAGGTGATTCACGAGCGTCACGGGGCCAACTGCCGACATGAACTCGATCTTCTCGGAGCCGAACACCTTCACGTCACCCGTGGAGCCGTCGTCCTTCGCGTTCCAGCGCGTCAGAGCCGTCGTCTCGTTCACGAGGTCGCTGAACTGCAGCGCGTGGACGAAGCCGACTAGGCCGCCGCGGAGGCCCACAGCGTGCATCTTCGCGAGAGCGATCAGCATCTTGGCAGCCGTCAGCGGCCCGCCAGCGTTGTACTGACGCGCGCGCCAGAACGGGTTGGCTGCGGCGCTGATGCCTGCGAACGTGCCCGTGTTCTTGAGGATTCCGCCGAGGCCGATCGACTGGTTCTCGTACCAGCCCGCCGGCAGGAAGCGCTGACCTGCGGCGACGGTGGTCGAGCCCGGCGTACCGCCGAGCATCTTCACCTGGCACAAGCTCGGGTCTTGAACCGCGATGATGCGGACGTTCGTCTCGAGCACCGCGGTACCCGCGCTGTTCAAGACGTCGACGAGCATACCGGAGTCGGTGCTGCCGCCGTCGCCTGCGAGGTTCCACATGCCCGCGGCCCAGCTGGCCGCCGTGAGCTGCACGACCGGGCCAGTGCCGCCGCCGTAGGTCGTCGCCGAGCCGCCAGCGACAGCGGTCGTTGCGACCACGCCGATATCGTCGAGGATCGTCGAGCCGATGCCGGGGCCGTACTTCAGCGCCAGCTCGGTGTAGTACTCCATGCCGGTCTGCATGTTCTTGACCAGCTTGTCGATCGGCTTCCAGTACGCGGGCGCTCCGCCTTCTTTCGAGGCGCCGTTGCCACCACGCATCAGAGCGTCGTACGGCAGCTGATCGCGCATGTAGAGGTTGGTCGCGTCGATCTCGGCCATCATGTCGACGCCCGAACGCGCTGCGTTCAAGTTGCCGATGGTGCCGTTTTTCGTGACCGTCTGACCGTGCGAGAACGCAGCCTGCACGGGGTATTGCATCTTGAGACCGTTCCGCTGTTGCGGCGGAACGAGCTTCAAGAAGCTTCGGATTGATGTGTCAGGCGCCTGCGGGTTGATGAAAGGCGCGTAACGGATCGTGAAGTTGTTTACGAACTCGGCTGATGGGGCCATGAGCGGACTCCAGAGACGGAAGGGGGTTAGGCCTCGCTCGGGTTCCGCTACTCACTGCGCTTTGCTGGTTCGCTGCCCGGAGACGTCACGGGCGCTTCAGCTACTGGACAGGAGGCGTTCCTACTTGGTTGGCTACAATCTACGCGTTGCCAAAGTGATCGTCAAAGTCCGACATCTTCTTTGGCGTTGACGCGACGTGTCCTCGAGTCGGGGCTACTCCTCCGCCGGCACCCTTCGCCGCCCTTGGCTGCTGCTTGGTCGCCGTGAGCTTCGACTTGTTCGCCACTTCTTCGGCGCGCGCGTCCTCGAGATCTTCCCGGACTGCTCGCGCAGCTTGCGCCACTAAATCGCGCGTGATCGTCGCGGTGTTCGCGCGGCGCATGAGCACTTTCAGGTGGTCGATGTGGGCGTCCCGGTTCTTTGCGCTGTCGCGGATGCGGGCAGCCTTGAACGCGGTCGGCACGAGCTGCTCGAGCTGCTTGCGATAAGTGGCTTGCATCTCCTGCACGCGCTTCGTCTGGTCCTCGGCCTGTCGGCCTGACTCCAGCTCACGGTTGCGTGCCTGCAGCTTGCGCGCCTCGATGTCGGCTGTGCGCTCGCGCTCGAGCCGCTTCTTCGTGTTGAGCATCGCCTCGCGTACGCGAGGGTCGGTCTTGTCGACGTTGAAGCGGCGCATGGTCGCGATGCCTGCGGCCTCGATCATGCTGATGTCCTCGTCGCGCTGCGCCTGACGGATCGCTAGCGCCTGATCGAGCACTTGCGGACCAAGCTGCCTGTCCATGACTTCGATCAGGTTGTTCGGGTCTTTGATCGACTCGAAGAACCCACGCATGCGCTGCTCGCTCTGCTGGATGCGCTCCTCGCGCCCGTCCAGCTCCTGCGACCGGCGTGTCGACTCGTTCGTGCGCTGGTAGCCCTTGATCGCCTCCTCGACCGTGACCTGCCACTCGCGGTCGCCGTTCTTCGCCGTGACGAGCTTGCTCATGAGGTCGTCAGGGAGGTCGGCCGAGTCCTCGAGCGCGCGCCACTTATCCGCCGCCTCCGTGATCGCGGTCGCGGCTGGCGCGGGCTCGTCCTCGAGCAGGTCGTCGAGATCTTCCTCGCCCTTCGCGACTTGCTCCGCGAGCTCGCCGACCTCTTCGATGGGTTCGGGCTCGACGCGCGATTGCTGGGCAGGCTGCGAGCCAGGCTGCTCGAAATCGCCGGGCGCGTTGTCCATCATGCTGTCGAAGTCGGCGAGCTGCATCGACTTCACGGGCGCCGCTGCTGGTGCGGCTGGTGCCGCCGGAGCGGCTACGGGTGCTGCTGTGGCTGGTGCGCTCATCTATCAGGCTCCGGGTCTAAGGTTGGCTTCGGGTGGTTGCTGCGCCGGCTTCGGGAGCTGCGGCACGTCTTTCTTGGGATGCGGCGGTGCGTCGTTGGCGGGCGCGCCTTTGCCGCCGCCCTTACCCTTCGGCGCTGGACCCTGCGGCATGAGCTTCTCGAGCATCCCGCCGCCGGGAGCTGCTTGCGCCGGAGGCACACCGACCGATGCGCCGAGCGTCGGGTCGAGCTGCAGCCAGAGCTGCGCGTGCTGCAACATGTGCTGGTTGATCGTCAGGATCGCCTGAATGCGCTTCTGCTCGATCACCTCGTCTTTGCTCGGCGGCACCGCGCGCAGCTTGTCGCGCGTCGTGCGGTGGCTGAGGTTGTGGATACGGTGGTCGTCGTCGACCATCGCCTCGACGAGCCCGCCTTCGAGCAGCTGCTCGTTCTCGTACCTGATCAAGAACGTCTGCGTGTCGTCGTCCTCAGTGATGGCTGTGAGGTCGCCCGTCATCAGCATCTCGTACGCCTGACGCTTCTGATCTTTGGGCAGGTCGCGCGTCGCGTTGAACACCTCGAGTCGCACGGGGAACGTGGCCATCAGGGGGTTCGCGCGGACGATCTGCACGCGACGCACACTCTGCAGCTGCTCCTGCTTGAAGTAGTGCATGTACGGCAGGTTGCCGGCGCCAGCGACTTGGATCGCGTAGCCGTTCTCTGCGTTCGTGCGGATGAACTCCAGCGACTGGTTCGCAGCGACGTACAACATGCGGTCGTACGCTGCTTGCGTTGCGTGCTGATAGCGCTCAGCGACGTTCACCATCAGCGCCATCGCCTGCCCGGAATCGACGTTGCCCTCGGGCTTGCCGAGCGCGGTCGCGTTGAGCCCAGCGATCTGGTTCATCACGCCGGGCATGTACTCGAGCAAGAACTTCGCGATCTCGGGCATCGCTGCCCACTGGATTGCAGCTGGCGGCTTCTGGTTCGCGCCGAGCGTGAAGAAGCCGCCGCCCTCAGCGATCTGGTCCTTGTCGAAGTCGACGCCGGCCTCAGCCCACAGCGACTGGTTGCCGAACTTCATCAGGTTGTTGACGACCTGTGAGGTCACGTCGTCGAGCACCTCTTGCTGAGCGACGAGGTCCGAGACCTCCGGGTAGCCGAGCGACGTTCCGAAGTAGTGCATGGTGCACATCGGAATGACGGGCATGCCGTCCTCGATCGGACTCGGGTTGTCCTCGAGGTTGAGCTGCTCGAGCGTGATGGTGTGCCGACCGTTCGGAACAGCGGGGCATGCCTTGTGATAGGTGTGACGCACGATCACGAGGTCGGTCGTCGCAACGTCAGCGCTGAACGCGAATAGCTCGCGGTCCAGGTCGCTGTTGAAGTTGTCGATCGACATGATCTCGTCGGCGAGCTCGGGATACTGCGCCGCAAGCTCGTGCTTCGAGACCGGGACCTTGACGATGTACCAGCTCGGGTCTTTGGTGAACGACTCGCACACGACCTGCCACGGGTAGAGCTGCTCGATCCTGAGCGCGCCGGACTTCAGCTTCCCCGGCTGCAACATCGGCTCGTCTTCGCCGGTCTCCTCGTTCGTCCAGAACAGCGGCTTGTCGTCCTCATCCTTGGCGACGACCATGCCGTCGACCATCTCGCCGCCAGTCACATCCCACGTAAGCCAGAGGTAGCCCTTGCCGAAGTAGCGGTCTGCCTCGGTGGCCTCGTAGCCGAACTGATCGATACGCGCCTCGCGCATCGCGTAGTCGATCAGCTTGTTGACCGCCGGCACTTGCGCGAGCGATGCCACGTCGTTATTCGACGCGACGCCCTGGAACTTCGGGCGCTCGCCCAGCGCCAACATGATCGACTGCCGGACGTTGGGCCGAGTGAGGTTGGTGCGGAAGCGCAGCGCGTCGAGCTCGGGGCCGATGTACTGCACGCCGGTCTGATGCGACGTGCGCGGATCGACGCCGTACGTCTGGCACCAGATCAAATACCAAGCGCGCGGCAGCTGATGGCGGTTGAGCGCCTCACGCCACGAGGTTTCGATCTGTGGGATGCGCGCAGCAAGCTCCTCGGGAGGAGCGCTGAACGCGTATTGCTTGCTCTCTTCTGCTGCGCTGCTGCCGTCCATGTCACTCCGCCTGCAAGACGATCAGCTGATCGGGTGGGTTCTGTCGGAAGACGCGATAGCCCGGTGCGACCTCGGCGAGGCGCTCCACGAGCTCGTCCGTGTTGACCGTGGTCGCAGTGGTGAGCGACATCGGCGAGACCTGGACCGCTTCGCCCACCATGATCGGCGCGCTTTCGAGCACCTCGTGCACGAGCTCGTCGGGCTGGACCTGGATCTCTTCCCACTTGTTGTCGACGCGGAGCTGCTGCCGCACGTGCGGCGTGAGCGAGTGGCCGGGCTCGGGTCTGCGCGCGACCACCACGATCTGGATCTCGGGCATCTGCGGCACAAGGTTGTAGTTGAGGCTCGACCCGAGGTTCTGCGCGCCGGGGTAGTTGCGCTGAACGTAGATCTCAGCGATGCGGCGCTCGGGCGCGAAGTCAGGGATCAAGAAGATCGTGCGGTAGAGGTCGTCCTCTGCCACGTGCGGACCGCCGCTGCGTCGAGCCTTGTCGTCGAGCTGGCATGCTGGGCAGCTGGCGACGTAATGCTGCTTGCGGCGGCGGTCGTTGTCGTGGCCTACGTGCACCGTGGGCGCTAGGCGCTGCGGCCGCGGGATCTTTGGCGCCTTGATGCGCGGGGTCGCGTCCTTCGGCGCCTCGTGCGTGATTTGATCGTCATCCGTCGGGCTCGTCTGGTTCGTCATCCGGTGGTGGTTCTTTCTTCGGCTTGGTCTTGCGATCTTCGACGCTCAAGATGCCGAACAGAGCGCCTAGGCTTGCCCCAACGAACCCGCACAGCAGGACCGTCTTGGGGTCGACTTCCGTTTCGCGGTCTGCGGCGATGCCGATCGGGGCGAGTGTCCCGACCAGTCCGCCCATCAGTGCGCCTGTGGCGATGCAGCCCTGGCACAGCGACATCGTGACGAGCACGACGGTGGCTTTCGCTGTGTTGCGGGTCATCGGTTGTAGCCTCGTGCGGGCATTGCGGTCGCGAGCGTGGCCGCGACCTTGTTCGGCACGTCCTGGTCGAGCTTCTTCTGCGCGGCCTCAACCTGCTTGAACTTCGCGAGCCAGTCCTCGGCCAGGTTCTTCATGACCTTGTCGGTCTGCGTGACGACCTCGGCCGTTGCGTTCGCGGTGTTCAGAGCGCACGCGGCGTCGACAGCGACCTGCTGCAGCATCTCCTCGAACCGCTGGATGTTGGGCTGCACGACTGGCGCCCGTGAGTTGATGCTTCGGCGCGCGATGTCGTGGGCCAGTCCGGCCACGACCATCACGGTAACGAATGCGAAGGTCTCGATCATCGGTATTTCCTCTGTGGCTGCTTACGCATGACTTTCCTCTCGTAGATCTCGGACACGATAAGGTCCGGTTCGTTGGGATCGACATGCGTAGGACGCCACGGATTGCGCTCCCAGGGAACGACCCTCACGCCATAAGCGAGCGCCATCAGCGCATCGAGGTGGCCGAGCGTCTTGGACTCCTCGAAGTCGGTGCGCTTCTCGTTCCAGCGTCCGGACCTGAGCTGAGCGATCAGCGGCTTGTTGGCCTCGGTGTTCAGGATGCGGATGCGGCGCTGGGCGAACAGGACGCGAAGGTTGTTGATGTGGGCGAGCCGAGAGCCCGGACCCTTGCTCGCGTTGTCGAAGCTCAGGCCGTGCAGCTGGCGAAGGTCGAGCTGCAGCTGCGTCGCAACGTCGCTGATGCGCCGGGCAGGGTTCGCGCGCAGGCTGCGCTGCTCGTCGTCCCACCACGTGAGCGCGCCCTCGGGAGCCTTCCAGACCACGCCGCTGGGCAGCACGGTCGCGCCCTCGATTTCGGTGCTGTGTTGCAGGCCCGCACCGGGCGCCCTTGCCTCGGTCGTGGGCTTGAGCAGGTCTTGGATGCGCAGCTCACGCGGAGGCTTTGGGGCGGGTGTGACGGCCTGCCAGAGCGTGCGCTCGGTCGCGCGGATGACCTCGGCTATCTCGTCGGTGTTCTGGTTGGACTCGCAGAACGTGTGCTGCACCACGATCGAGGCGGTCAGAAAGTCGACGTAGAAGAACACGACGCCGCACTTGTCGCGCACGCCGGGGTCCATGGCTGTGATCGCATACGCGTAGGCGGGCACTGCTCCGGGCTCGACCACGTCCACGAGCGGATCGAACTCAGGCACCACGGCGCGTTGCTCGTCAGCAATCAGCCTGCAGTACGCCTCGCGCTGCGCCGTCGCAGTCTCGCGCCCGCCGAGCTCGGCGAGCTCCATCTCGATCTCTTCCTGCGTGAGATCGGACTCGTCGATCGTCTTGAGCACGTGCGTCCCGCGCCCGAGGCAGTCCTCCTTGAACTTGGTTTGGAACTCGTGATCAGGGACTTCCGATGTCGAGCTCTCGAACAGCGACCACGAGTGCGGGCGCCCGCGGAACTGCGGGACGATCACGCCGCGGTACACGTCGTCGAGCTTGCCCGGCGCAATGAAGCCCGCTTCGGTCACGACCACGAAGTCCTGGAAGTTGCCGCGCGTCTTGTCGCTGTGCTTGTCGAGCCCGACCAGCGTGATCGTGGAGTTGACCGCAGGGATGTAGAGCACGTGGTGCTCACCCTCTTTGCTCGTGCGGTACTCGGGGCAGTAGCCGGGCGGCGCTTCGGGGGCGAACACCGTGCGGATGATCTTCAGCACGATCGAGCCGATGGAGTTCTGGAACGCGGTGCAGAACAGACCGACGCTGCCCGGCCTGCGAATGCAGAACTCGATCACGATCAGGAGAATCAGCACCGTCTTTCCCCAGCGACGGGCGATCTCCCAGATCCAAAGGCGGTGGTACTTCCAGCCGGCAGCTGCCCATGCACGCCTGCGCTCGAGCGTGTGCTTCGTGGCCTGCCAGCTCCAAAACGAGTCGTACGTCTCGCGCTGATGCGGCAGCACCATGTACGAGAGGTTGCCGGCCTTCCACGCCATTACGCGCTGCTGGTCAAGGCTCATCGCCCCAAGCGCTAGCGTCTCAGCTGACATCCGACTTGGCCGCCAGTCGCCGCGCCTGATAGTCGGCTGACAGCGTCGCGGAGGTCTCGGCCAGCTGGTCTTGCGTCACGACGATCACGCGCACGTTGCCCTCGTCCTCGTCGTCCTGCGCGCCGCTCTGCAGCTTCAGCTTGGCGCTGTCGGCGGCGCACTGTGCGTACAGGCCCACGATCTTGGATGCGGCCATCGCGCGGACCTGCTCGCGTGAGCTGCTCTTGGCGAGCTCGACGAGCGTGGCGACTGCGGGCTCGATGTGGGGTTCGAGCTGCGAGCGCAGACGGTCGAGCCAGCCGATCTCGAGATCGACGATGCTCGCGCCCTTGCCGCTGCTCTGAAGCTTCAAGCGCCCAACCTCGCTAGCCGCGCATACTTCTCTCCGGTCGTGTGGCCGTCCCAAGTGTTCGGGCCCTCGGTGAGATGCGTGAACATCGACAGGTGCGGTTCGTGCAGATGCCACGACATCTGCCCCACAGGCGTCTCGATGCACACGATCCAAAGCCATTCCGGATCCCAGCTTGGATCGTCCCCATGCCGCATCAGGTGCGACGGGTACAAGCGCGAGAGCGCTGCGACCAGCGCGTTGCGCTCGGTGTAGGCGTTCGCAATCTTGTGTTGCTGCACGGTCAGAACAGCGGCGATCTCCGCGTCGACTTCCACAGAATCGAAGGCGCTGTCAGTCATGCTGCGTCCTGTGGTTCGAGGTCGGGTGACACCTCGGGTTTGACCTCGCCTCGACGTAGCTGCGCCGCCAGCTTGCGCCGCGCGTAGCGGTTCATGCCTGCAGGCTCACGCCCAGCACCACAGGCCGGGCACTTCGCGGGCGGGCGCCCGATGTGCTTGCGCTTCAGGCCGCACACGCACTCCAGCGTGTAGCCTCGATCGACTTTCACAGGGTCACCTCTCCATCGGTGAATCGGTCCACGAACGCACGCACGCGAGAGTCGACGTTGGCCGCCTCGTCGCGCTCGACCTGCAGCCAGACCGCATGCGGCACCTTGGCTCTGACCGCGCATTGCAGGGTCGTCATGCCCTTGCGCTCGCGGTGGGCGCGGAGCTTCTGCCCGTTGGTCAATCCTTCGAGCCCTCGCGCATGACCTTCTCGATCTCTTCCTTCACGGTCGGACCGTGCTCGCGTGCAACCGAGCGCAACTCCTCCGCTTCGAGCTCCGCCGCGGTCTCGGCCAGACGATGCGCTAGTGCGCGCGCCTGCTCCTCCTCAGCGAGCACGCTCTGCACGCACGCTGCGATGCGCACGCCGGTCACGGTTGCGCTGGTCGCTGTGGTCTGTTGCGCGGGCGTGCAGCCCGTGACGAACAGCACGAAGCCGATCACCGCGCCGCCACACGCGAGCGCAACGATGGCCGCAAGCACGATCTCCGACGCTGGTGAGCGCTCGGGGCGAGGCTTGGACACGTACGGGCAATCAGCCTTGTGGCCCACGGCCTCGTAGCACTCCCAACACACAGTCGGTTCGCGTCGGTCGACCATCACCCGTTCCTCGCGATCGCTGCGTTCGCCCAGAACACAGCCGTTTCGAGGTGCGTGATTGCAACGCTGAGCTCGCGCGACGCGGGACACACGTTGTGCAGATGCTCGGCGAGCTCCTTGGCCTTGTCGCGGACAGCGACGTAGGTCTCAGCTTGGCCAGGCTTCGGCGCGTGGTAGCGGAAGTTGTTGTCGAGCTGCGCTTGTGTCTTGTCGTCCATTCAGTCTCCTGCGTCTTCGTCGTCGACGGGCGGATGTCGCCCGATCACGGGACTCGTGTTGAACTCGCACCCCAGCAACCCCGGCCCCCACGGCACAGCAACTGCCAGCACGAACGTCAGCAGGACCCCGTACAGGTTGGTCCGTGCTTTGCTAATCCGCTTGGCCATGGCTTAGGGGCTCGCCCTCGCCAGCGCTGCCACTAGAGCGGAGGGGGATCCACTTGCGCTGGCGGGGCGGCCGAGGGCTCGGGTGGGAGCGCTCGCTGGAAACTGTGACAGCACGCATGACACTTGTCTAGCTCATGCGCCACATACGGCACCCTCGCGACTTGGCATGTACGTTTGTCTCAGGACAGAACCTGTCCTCTATTGGCCAAAACCTCAGCAGTGGCCGATAGATGGCCGACAAACCTCGAAACGTTCTCAAGGTTGCCAAGTTGGACGTTTGTCTGGCATGGGTCTGGGACATCGGTGCTTGGCGGGTAACGCCGTCCACACCACGTCCCACGACACTGCGGGTCCTGCTCCCGGCACGAGAGTGCGCTGAGTGTCTGCCTTCCCCGGATTCAGGACCGGGGGCGTAGCGGCGCCATACGCTGCGAGATCACTACCCGCGGATGGAGGGTGAAGAACCCGAGGGCCGCGACCCGCTGCGAGCGTGGGTACAGGCTGGGCAAGGGACGCGAGGGCGAGACGAAGCTTGGAGCTACAGCGCTCTTAGGTTTGGTCGCCGCATGGTCGCGCGCCTGCTTCGCGGCGCCGCCGATCGCACCTGCCCCCTGGGCCCCCGCGAGTATAGCGCACAATGAGAGGCGCCCCGGCAGGACCATTCCCACCGGGGCGTTCGAGTGGACCGCAACAGTACCTCAGTGCGTCCGATAGCTCACGCCCGAGTACGTCGGACTGTGCTGACACACGCTGCACGTCTTGCTGTTGTGCTTCGGGTCGGTCACGTCGTGGATGTCCACGTTGTTCGACACCATTGGCGCATCACATGGCTTCCACACGAGCGCCGCCTGCTGCCACGTGCCATCCGGCATTTGCTGTGGCGACTGCAGCGCAACGTTGACTACGCCCCACGGGTCCACGGGCATCGGCGGCTCGGGCGCTGGCCGCAATCGATCGCGCACCGCCTCGCCGAACCATCGCATCACGATGGCCAGCGAGGCGGCGGTGCCAATCACAAGCAGAACCCCCAGCGCCTGCATCATGGCTGCCGGCCCGGACCTCGTGGCTGCTTGGCGCCCGACGCTGGCGGGTCTGATTCCCACACGATGCGAGCGCGCTCGAATGTTCCGTCTGGTCGCTGCACTGGCATCGCCACCACAGCGTTCACGTGGTCCCACGGATTCGCAGGCAGTTCCGGCTGTGAGCTCGCGCCGGTAATCGCGCGCCAAACCATCTGCAGAAATGCGATGGCTGCCCACGCGACAAACGCGACAAACCCCAACACTAATAACAGCTCCATATTCTTCCCTTGGTTGATTGTGAATGTTCCGCACGCCGCCATCAGCCGCAGTGAGGTGAGGGCGCTGCGTGGATGGGCGGAGCAGGGCGCCCTCTTGTTGGTCGCCCTGCCCTGCCCTACGCTGATGCTCCGAGGGAGCGCTTTGGCAGACGCAGGAGCATCGCCATCGTTGCGTCTACTGCTTGACCCAGCGTTCGAGTCTGAGCCTGTGCGCGAGCGTGAAAGGCTCGTGTCGGTCGCACAGTGATTCGTTGTCGGTGGCGAACGCGGAGCGCACGAGGCGTCTGCGTCCTGCGAACATCTCAGCGACTGTGCCGCGTGTGGCGTCAGCTCCGGCTTGAGCACCGCGAGCGCGAGCGCGTGACCATCGTACTTCGATCATGAGTGTTTCCCTTGGTTGATTGTGAACAGCAGCTGATGGCGACATGGCCTGCACAGCCATTGCTCGCCCGTGTCAGTCAGTCGCGCAGTGCTTCGACAGCGCTCGCAGCGTCCGATTCCTGACTCTCCTGGTCCGCGCCACCGAAGCGGTATGTTGCGTTCTTCGGTGGCCGCCCTGGTTTTCCCGAGGGTTGGGCCATCCCGAGCAGCGCGGCCATCTGCTGCATGCGCCGCTGCGCTTCCTCGCGCCCTGCTTCCAGTTCCTCGGTGAACTCCTCGTGCGTCATCTCTTGCCAAGCTCTAGCCATGTCACTTGCTCCTGAAAAAGAGGTAGTAGATCAACATCGCGATACCCAACGGCGGACACAGCACGCCGATGGCCACCCCGATGGCGATCTGAATGATCGTGCTCACGCGAACGCTCCCGCGTAGAGCGCGACAACAGCCGCGCATGCCGCCAGCAGCGGCAACAGTCTGATAGTCATCTTGTTTCCCTTGGTTGATTCCGAGCGTTGAGCGCTCGCACATCAGCGCAGCGTGCTGCGCGTCAGTGCCAACTCTCAGCGCGGGCCGACGTACTGCATCGCTTGTGCCGGCTCGTTGGCCATCGGCTGGTATATCGCCTCGTTCAGCAGGCGCATGTTGTTATGCAGACCATCCAGCACGGCTGGCATCTCGTGCCCCTGCTCTAGCAGCTCCTCGATCGTGTCGAAGATCGCGGCTTCAGCCTCGCGAGCGCGGCTTGCTCTTGCGCGCGCTGCGTTGAATCTGTCGATCGGCGTCGTGGTGTCTTGGCTCATCGTGGTTTCCATTCGTTCGAGCTTGAGCGCTCGCCACTACGCGCACTGTCACTGCGCGCAGGCGTGAGCGTTCACGGCTGCGGGTTGTCGCGTTCCCAGGACATCAGCGCTTCGGCAGCTTCGAACGCATCGCCGTATTCGCTCGCCTGCTCCGTCATGAACCTACGGACAAGCGGCTCGCGCTCCATGAGCCACAGCGCGATACGAATCGCGTCGTCCTCCGACGATGTCAGCTGGTCGCAAAGCAGTTCGCTTAGCAATACCTTTGCTTCCTCGATCTTCATGTCCCCTCGATCGTGAGTTGTTTGACGTCGTGTTCCCGCGTGTAGCTGAAGAACGGCCCCACCGAGCACTTGTGCCCGATCTGCTCGAACAGTTCGCCCCACGCTCGCGCGTCGTGCGCAATGGCGTCGAGCTGCTTGCAGACGTCGCATTCGCAATCGAGCCAGCGCTCCCCAGCGCTTCGAGGCTCGATCTTTTGCGCGAACTCGTTTACACGGTTCTCATCCATGGGACTCATTCTCCTGTGGGTCACGACCTCGGACGTTGGCGCGTCGCGAGGTCATTTGTATTTGACTTCATCATAGCGATTCGCGCAAGCGCTAACGCCTTGCTTTTTGTCTGCGCACAGCTTCGCTGCACAGAACGTTTTGTTTGTCGACATACATGCCGCAGATTTGGCAGTACATCAGGCCTCTCCCGTACGTGACCGAATGCCACAGCAGAGAATTCATCGGGTTCGGCTCGCTGTCGCGGAACGATGCGGCGATGGCCTTGCCTGCCTCGGCAGCGCTCGGCAGGAGCCCGATGACCTTGGCGATGATGGTCCAGATGGTCACCCTTGCACCTCGTATTCAGCGAGCTGGCGTCGAATCGCCAGGCACTCCTCGCACTGGCAGCGCGGGTCGCCGTATTGGATCTTGAGCCCGACCATTGGCAGCGGGCAGATGTAGAGAGCCTTGCCTTTGGTGTCGACGTACGCGCCGATCCACAAGTCGTACCAGCGCAGGAATGGCGTCACCTTCACGGCGTCACCGGCCATCGGTAGCCGATCACATCGCTGAGCTTGTACGGCGCGACGCACACGCGATTCTTCTGGTTGCCGCCAAGCACGTTGATGTATCCGGTCCTGACGTCGTTGCCCGTGTAGAACGCCACGTGCGCTGCGTTGGGGTTGTTAGGGTCGCTGCGATCAAACACCACGATGCATCCGGGTCTTGGGTGGTCGAGTGGCGCGCCCCACTTGAGCCAGCTGCGAGCTGCGGCTGAGCGTGTCGTGCGGAACCCTGCTCGCTCCAGCACCCAGCACATGAACGCCGAGCACCAGGCTGTGGAGTCAGTCAGCGCGAGCTTCGTGCCCTTGAGCCCAGTGCTCGCGAGATAGAGCAGGATACGCGGGTTCGCGGAGACGCCCGCGACCTCGATCACACCTCGGCCCCATTCAGCGTGTGCGATGGTCATCCATTCGGGGAGGAACTCGTCATCGGTGGGCTTAGCTGCTGTGGTCATATTCGGTCTCCAGTTGCTTGAGGTCCGCGAGCTCGGCCGGGTTGCCGGGTCCGAGCTGGTGCATGGTTGGTTGCGGCATGAAGCTCGGCACGTACACGAGCTGCGTCGGCCCTCCGCCTGCGATGCTCTCGGTTCGGCGGAGTGCCCAGTGCAGAACATCGAACGTGCGGCACACCAGCCAGAAGGCACCGGCCAGCACCGTGAACGTGACCCACGCGCTCGCGAGCATTGCCCACTTCACGATCACAGCGAACGCCGTGGCGACTGTCCACAGCGCAGCGCACACGCGCCCGATCGCGTAGACGATGCCGGGCGCGTAGTCGTGGTGTGGCGGCGCAATGTCGTCAGGCAGCGCGGCGTGACCCCCACACCCACCATGGATGTGGAGATCACGTCCCACGTTGATCTGAACCGGGCCATTGCTGACCCAGCCGGGCACGATGTGCTTACTCACCGAACTTGATCTCTCTGCCGTTGTGCAGCGTCACGCTGTAGCGCTCCGGCTTGAGCGGTTGCTTTCCGCGCTTCTTCTTCGGCGTGAGGAGGCGCTTCTCGACGTCGCGCTCGTGCAGGCCGATCAGTGCTTTGATGATGCTCATGGCTTTTCCCTTGGTTGATTGTTCGTGTTCGCGGCTTCGAGCCGCTGCAGCGCAGCGACAAGCATGCTGCTGATTTCGCGTGCTTCGTTGAGCGCGGTTGTGCCGAGTGGCCGAAGCCCCGCGGCGTCTAGCTCGTCGGCGAAGTCTCGGAGTCCGGCGATGGCTCTGCGGCCCGCGGCGAGCAGTGCAGTCGAATCTGGATGCCGTGCGCTCGTTTGTTCGACGCACACTTCGCTTGCCGATATGTCCACTTGACTCCCTGTTGCTTGAGGTAGCCGTCTGCCTGTCCGAACGTGTGTTTGACGTGCGCGCGCCACTCGTGATGCCACCGTGCGTAGGCGCAGACCGCATCGCGTACGGGCTTGAAGCACGCCCATAGGTTGTCGTCGTCCATCTCGGTCTTGATGTTCAGCGCACGGTTGGACAGCCGCACGTATTCGATGTGCTGCAGTCCGATCACGCCTTGCGGCATGTAGCGCTCGACCTCGTTTGCGACGCGGCCGCGCAGCGCCTCGTATGCACTGCGCCGCGCCTGCAAGACGTTGCGGACCCGCGCGTCGCTCATCCACTTGGGCGGCACGAACTCGCGCGGCTGTTCCAAGTGCTCGGGCAGCTGAATCAGATACACGCCCGTGCGCGGGTTGTAGCTGAAGTACGGCTCGACCAAGCACTTCGGCCCCTTCGATCGCTTCAGCGCCTTGAGCGGCTTTCCTGCGAGCGCGCGTCGGTAGTCGGCTGCGTTCTCGCGGGGGATCGCGTTGAGCATGCGCGTCGTCATGAGCGCACCGCACGCGCAAGAGACACGAGCCACTCAGCGAACGCTGCGGGGGTGCGCCGGCGCATCTGTGCCGAGCACACTTTGATGCCCGCTGGAATCAGCCCTCCGCGTCCACGTGGTGAACGCTTACGTCCGCCGCTCACCCAGTGGGTGGGTGTGCCGCCGGCGAGCGCGGTTCCGACTGCCAGTTCTCGCGGAACGCCCACGCAGTAGAGCCAAGTCCGCTTGCGCGCGGCGTGGCCCCAGCTGACCTGTTCGACCTCGAGCGCGTATCCGCCGTACTCATCCGGCAAACCACCAGGCAGAGGCAGCTTGCAGTGCTTCCACAGCTGCGACCCTGCAGGGTGCTCGAGCACTCCACCAAACGCTCGCACTTGGTCGACGGCAATCGGCGCGCAATCGAGCCCGCCGCCGTGGCTGAGATGCCGGAGATTACCCCACGGGCCGCACGGCGGATGCGCGACAACAGGATGCGGTCCCGCGTACTGCTTCGCGTCGCGCTGCTCGTCCCAACAGTCAACGTTGGGCATTGTCGGATATGGACCCCGCGGGTCCACGTAGAGAGCAGCGATCACCGCACACCTCCGCACGGGCACGGCAGCAGCCCGAAGGTCCGCCGCGCGTACTGTTTGTTTTCTCGAAGCGCTCCGCAGCGCAGGCAGTACGTCGGCTCGAAGCCGAGGTGAGGCGACAGCTCGATCGCGCCGCCGAGCTCGGGCAGCTCGACCGTGAAGCGAACGGCCTTGAGCGCGGCACGCACAGGCCGGCTCGGTTGGGGAGTACCAATCGACTGCACTCGGCTGCCCCCCTTTGGCTTGGCGTCCTTGAGCAGCTCGAATAGCTCTTGCGCGGCGCTCACTTGAGCCTCCGAATGATCGAGCGGATGAGCGCCTCGTCGGCCGCAATGCCGTCGACGAACCCGCCATCTTTCGGCGGCAGCTGCGCATCGCCCCAGCGCTCTCGAAGCTCGCGCGTTGCGTCGATGTCGCCCTCGCCCGCTGTGACGTACGCCTTGGACAGACCCCAGGTCAGTTCGAGGAAGCGCGACATCTCTCGCGCCTTGCCCTGCTGCTTCGCGTCGCCGACCTCGAGCATGCGGATCGCTCGGAACATCGCGCGCAGCTTGAGCTCGTGATCGTGCGGCTTGCCCGGCGCGAAGAACCCGGCGCGCCAGGCGTTGTGCATCGACTCCGCCCAGGTCTCCCCTCCGGCCTGCGCGACCTTGAACGCCACGTTCGCTACCGGCTGCAGCCCGTACGGCTCGTCTCGATTCGATTGGTTGCGTGTCATTGCGATTTCCCTTGGTTGATTGGTTGCCGCTCACGGCGGCTACGACGCTTGTGCTTGGAGACGCGCGAGGCGCCCGTCGCGCTCGGCGGCGAGGACCTCCGCCCGGTACTCGTCGCCCTGCTCTCGGGCGGCTTTGATCTGAGCCGCGTACTCGGTTCGGAGCTGGACCAGCTTGGAGGCCGCTGCAGCCTTCTGGTCGGCTTCGGCCTGAGCCTTGGACGAACGCACCGGCTTGCTGCCGTCCGGGGCAGGCAGGAACTCTGCGGGGTCGTGCGCGGCCCATGAGAGCTTCCACCTGCCCTCGGCTGCCCGGTCGCTGGCAAAGAGCCCGGCTACGACTCGCAGCGCCAGGCCTAGGCCGGAGGCTGCCTTGTGGGCCCCGATGTTCTCCTCGCACCACGCAAGCAGCTTCTTCGCGGCCGTGTAGTCGCGCGGGCAGGTCTCGCCTTGGCGCAGCTCGCCATAGCGCTTGGCGTGAGCGGCGAGGATCTGCTCAAGCGGCGGACGCTCGGCTGGAGGCAGGTTCGGCGGCTCCTCCGGGAGCGGTTTCCGAAACTGAACGACCGCGTGCGCGCTCTCTCTCTCTGTCTCTTCTGTCTGTCTGTCTGTCTGTAAAAAACGATCTGAGTGATTACGATCACTTAGATCTGATGGGTATGACTCCTGTCGAACCCCTGGTACGACTCCTGTCGAACCCCTGTCGTACCCCTCGGCTACCAGTTCAGTTACTAGTTCAGTAGTGCCCGGCCTGCCTTGCTCGGGGTGGAACTTCACGTGAACGAAGCCGCCCTGAATGCTCATCAGGCCGTCGCTCTGAAGGTCAGCCATGAGCGCGCGAGTGGTCGGCCGCTCGCGCCCGCCGATGCCCATCTGCTGGCAAAGCGAGGCGCGCCAGTCGCCGCCGTGGACCTGTATCGGCTGCCCATCAGCGATCAGCCACAGCCGGACGCAGAGGCCCCACGAGGCATGTGATCGGCCCGCCCAACCTGGATGCAGTTTGCGAGGGAACGGCGTGAAGTCGTATGGGATGCGCGCCATTCAGCCCTCCGTCTCCGGGAACCAATCTCCCGGTGTGATCTCATCGCCGAGCGCGCGCGTTAGCCGCTGCAGCACCACGGCTAACAGCGTGTTCGGCACCATGCGCCACTGATTCGCCCACTCGAATCGGCGGTACGTGTCAACTGGAGCCCCGACGCGCTTGGCCATCGCAACCTGAGACAACCCAGCCTTGCGTCGGACGGCTGCCAGTCGCTCGTGTGCAGGTAGTTTCGACACGTAATCTCCGGTGATTACAAACGTATGCTTGTTAGTTTGTGGGGGCGCGAACGCGGCAGCGGTCGCCTCGGCATCACTCGTGCGTCACTGCCGCGCTCGGAACGTGGGCCGGACTACCTTCGGCCAGCCTTCCCAGCGCGTAGCCTGCGCATTCCGACTGGCTAACGCGCGTTAGGCATTGTCGGGGAAGCCCGACATCGCTAGATGTGTGTTCCCATGGATGTTCACAGCCACACCATGGGATCGATCTTCAGAACCTCTTTGAGCTTCAGCGCGTGGCCAAGCTCAGGCCTGCGCTCAGCGCTCTCCCATCGAGATACAGCCGATTTGGTGCAGCCGAGTTTGGCCGCCAGCTCAGGCTGTGAGAGGTCCGCCGCCAGCCGCGCCGCGCGCAGCGTGTCCCCGGCGGAAAGTACGGTGCGTTTTGGCATGCACCGGAGAGTTGTCATATGTCAACGCTAACGTCAAGCGCACCGTCAACTTTTGACGTGGAACAGTTGTCGTCTATGAACGACCGAAAACGGGGGCGGTTTGAACGCCGTGCCGGAATCAGGTTCGGCTACTTGGTAAAGCAGCTCATCGATGACGGATGGAAGGCATCCGCGATTGCTGCAGCCATTGGCGCCGACAAGGGACTCGTTGCGACGTGGCTTAGGAAAGCAACGAATCCCACCGCTCATCACAACGACTCACGAATCGGGATCACGGACCAGACTATTCAAGGCGTCGTAGACGGTTTGGGCATACGCTCGGACCTGCTATTTATGCCCACCAATGGTTATCCGAACACAGTCAAGCTGAAGGATGGGGGGGAGCGCCCCTGTGCGCCGGATGAGTTGGATCACAAGCTGTTCAAGGTGATCGATCTGAAGGAAGCGCGCGAAAAGCGCGACGTGGTAGCTCTGCAGAAGCACGCCGTTGCGACTGACGCGACTCTAGACGACATCAAGCGAGATCTCCGCGAGCTCACAGTGCTTGTGAAGGCCGCGCTTCTAAACGGCGACCAGCGCAACTCCAGGTAGCGTCCGTTAGCATTACAAACGATTACACCTGAGTTGACCTAGCCAAGACCGCCCTCTCACGAGGTGCGGTCTTTTTTTGTCGATTCCGTTGACAGGTGTCTTGCGTCCCGCCCGCGAAGTTGTCATATGTCTCCTACGTTGACACTTGGCAACGCGGGCGAGGACAAATGACACAGGAAACTACAGAGAGGCAGAAAAGGCGCCTGGCCCGGTTCTGGGCAAAAGTCGACGTGCGCGGCGCCGGGGAGTGCTGGCCGTGGAAGCGGGCCAAGAACACCAGCGGCTACGGCAATCACTACCGCGGTGGCCAGGTATTGGCTCATCGATTTGCTTACGAGCTGACCCACGGCGCGATCCCCGCTGGGCTGTACGTGCTGCACAGCTGCGACAACCCGCCGTGCTGCAACCCTGCTCACCTGAGCGTCGGTACACAGGCAGAGAACATCAAGCAGAGAGTTCTCCGATGCCGGAGCCGAGGGACGCCTCGGAAGCTGAGCATGCAGGTTGCCCGAGAGATGCGCGCGCTGGTGCCGTCGATGTCGGTCAACGCGATCTCTAAGCGATTCGGCGTTGCCAACGCGATTGTAAGACAGATCGTACGCGGCGAAACCTACCGCGAACCTTGGATGTGTCGCGGGTACTCGTTCAACGACCTCGACCAGCGCGGCGCGGATGCCGGCAGTCTGTTCGCCGACGGCTTCGAGGAAGCCGCGCAGCTGTGGGCGCTGGAGAACCTCGCTGACGGCGAGCGTCGCCTCCTGCAGGTCTGGCTTTGCGGCGAGTCGCGCGAGTACCGCGTCGAGCGCGACGGCAACACGGCGACGGCTGAGGCTTTCACCGCTGAGTGGTGCGGCTGATGGACTCGATCTTCGAGATCGACGTGTTCGCCGAGGTTGCGGCGCAGGAGCCGGCCTCGCGTGCTGGCGAGATGGCGATGCTGGGCGCTGGCTTCGCCGCGCGAGCAGTCCGCAGCCGTCCGCGGCGTGACGCCATCGTGCGCGCGTTCGTGAAGGTGCCCGGTGAGTACGCGGCTCAGCCGCATGACTTCGAAGCGTTCCGCAACGGGTGGATCGCTGAGTACCGCGCTCTCGGTGGCGAGTGCTCGGAGCCTGAAACGTTCTTCAACGGTTTGGCTGCCGCGCAAGCGGCGTGAGGGGATGAACATGGCGAGCAAGCAAGAAGAAGCATTGGCACTGAAGGTCCACGAGCGCGAGCGCCGCGAGAGCGAGATGCGCAACACGCTCCAGAACATCCGCGACATGAACCTGCAGTGCAGCCGTCGACTGCTGGTGCATCAGTGCCTGTCGTGGATGGAGCTGCAGACGGAGTGCAATGACCTCGCGCGCCAGCTCAACGATGCGGCTGACGCCGAGCTACTCGCGCCAGTGGTGACGACGTGGCGCGGAAAGGCGGTGCAGCTGTGAGCAAGGTGGCAGTCATCCCGCTGAAGGCGTTCCTCGAAGCGCGCAGCGATGCCGAGCTGGTCACCAAGCTCGCTATGTCCATCGAGCGTGCCGCGGTCGTGAAGTTTCTGCGATCGCCGTATGCCGCTGGGTCGGTCGACGTGAGGCTGATCGACGCCATCGAAAAGGGCGAGCACGTCTGAGCGTTGGCGTGTGGCAGCCGACAGCGGCAGGTCACACGCGAGCGCTTTGCTCGAACCAAATCAACCAAGGGAAACACTATGAGATACGTTCTAACACTCGCAGTAATGCTGCTCGCGGCGTGCGCGCCTGCGGAGCACGACCTCACACCGGAGGCCGGGCCGCAAGCTGGCAGCGTTGGGCTGAAGACAGAGGCGCTGCTGCCAACGTGCTCGACGGCTGTGTTTGCTTCAGGCCTGCGAGGCCGCATCAACGCGTACACCGGAACCACATGGACGTGGTCAAGCCCTCCTGAAGCCAGTCCTTGGCACGGCACTGCGCCAGGCGGGCGGACTATCAAGTCGATCAATCAGGTCCTTGGGTCTGGCTACGGCGACTTTCGCACGCGACGCCAAGAGCCATCACAGGGCGCGTGGTTCCGCGTGACGTGCCGCTGCAACGGGACCAACACCACGACGTGCTGGAACGGCGGGGTTCTCGGACCCGACTGATGTGAGAGTTGGCCCTCGCGTCGCAGCCACGAGCTGCGGCGTTTGGGCGAGTGCTCACACAAAGGAGACCCAATGTCGAACGCTGTTAGCTTCATCATGTGTTTAGCAGGCGCCATCAGCATGGTGCTGATGCTCCGCGCTAAAGACTGCTCACGAACGGACCGTGTTGTTGGTTGGGTGATGCTGCCGCTGTGCGCGATCGGAGCCGTGTTGAACGCGCTGTGCCTGGTAGGGGTGATTCGATGATCAACGTTGACGCAGAAGGTTTTGCACGGGGCTATGCGGTCGGGCTGCGCTCGTATCCGGAGCTGCAGCACCCGCCCTTGAGCTACAGCCTTGCAAAGGTGCTGCTCGGCAGCTGCCCCGAGGACGCGTGGAGGCTCACGCAGAAGCGCGAGCGCGTCGAGCGCGAGCAGTCCGACGCGATGGACGACGGGAACATCCTGGACTCGCTGCTGACCGCTGGCGAGCCCTGGAACCCCGAGCGCAACCCGGTCCAGCAGTGGACGGCCGACACGAAGAAGCCGACCGACCCGATCGACTACAGCGACTGGAACGGCCTGCGCATCCTGAGCACTGAGACGCTGCAGACGAAGGCAGCGAAAGAGTGCGCCGCGGACGCTCGTGCCAAGCAGCTGACGCCAGTGCTCGCGCACAAGTTCACGCGCGAGGTCGAGCGCGCGAACGAGATGCTCGTGCGGATGGAGCTCGCGGGCTTCGACCGGTCGCAGTACTTCTACCAGGTCTCGCTGCTGTGGACGGAGGAGGCCGCTAATGGCTGCACCGTACAATGCCGCGGTCGCCTCGACTTCCTGGCGAAGGACTGGACGAGCATCGTCGACCTGAAGCGCACCGAGGACCTGTCGCAGCTCGCGCTCGAGCGCGCTGTGGATCGGTACAAATGGTCGCTTCAGGCGGCGGCGTATTCCAGGGCGGTCTACATGCTTCGCACGGAAGCACTCGGGCGCACGGAGACGTGGGACATGCCGCCCTCATGGCGCTGGCTGTTCGCGCGCACGTCGCCAGTGGTCGCGTGCACGCTGCGCCCGGCTGACTCGATGTTGCTGGAGTCGGGCGAAGCCGCTTGGAACCGAGCGGTAAACGACTGGGCGGAGGGACTCGCCACCGGCATGTGGCGCGGCCACGAGTCCGACCACACGCCGCTGAACGCAACGTCTTGGGCGATCGAACAAATGGACGCGGATACACAATGACCGACGAGTTCTCATACGAAGATCCTCAGGCGGGCAACACGCGTTGCCTCATCGGCATCACCGGGTTCTCGCACTCGGGCAAGACGTACAGCGCGCTCGAACTGGCGACCGGTGCGCAGCGTGTCTACGGCGGAGACATCGCCGTTATCGACAGCGAGGAAGCCGCGCAGATGTACCGCGACGACTTCAAGTTCAAGCACGTCCCTCTCGACGAGCCGCACGACGGCAGCCGATGGATGCGCGCCATGGACTACGCGTACAAAAAGGGCGCGCGCGTGTTCGTACTGGACACGCTCAGCGATGAGCACATCGCCATGATGGAGCGGTACGAGGCAGCACTCGATCGCATGGCCGGCGACGATTGGAAGAAGCGCGAGCGCTGCAGCCAAGCCGCGTTTGGCAAGTCCGACGTGAAGCCATTGCGCGCGAAGATGGAGCGTCAGATTTGGAGAATGAGCAAAGAGTGCTGCGTCATCGCTCTGTGGCGCGCAGACCAGAAATACACGCCGAAGCAGAAGACCGACAAGGACCACACACCGGCCGACGATCACACGTGGAAGATGGCGACGACCAGCAAGCTCATGTACCTGTGCACACTGCGCTGGCTGCTGACGCCGGGCAGCGACGGCGTGCCTGTCTCGCTGGAGAACATGGGGAACGACGCTGAGCGGCAGCTGGTGAAGATCCCCAAGCCGTTCCGCCACCTGCAGACCGCCTCCCAGCTCAGCCGCAAGCTCGGCGAGCAGATCGCGATCGAGTGCAAGAAAGGCAAGTCAGCGCCCGCGAGCTCGGCGCCACGCGCGGGCGGACTGCGGTTCCATCCGGAGTTCCCGCAGTCGGGCGGCCTGCAGATCGAGAACAGCGACCCGCCAACGGTAGACGCGTACCTGCAGTGGCTGGACGCGCGCAGGCTTGTCGCCGATGGATCCGCTGTCGAGCGCATCCTGGTGCACTCCATGGAGGTGCAGCGCATCTACAAGGCGATGCTCAACACGGAGGCCGCGGAGTGAGGACCCTACGCATGCGGTTCTGGCTGCGCGTCTCCGACTTTCTGCCGTTCGGCTCTCGCGTGTACCTGTGGGTCATCGGCCGCGCGTCGGATTGCGTGGTGTGGGAATGAAGCAATCCGAGCCATGGGCCTCCGTAGCTGACGTGCAGCGCGAGCTTGGTATCGCGCGCACTAAGGCTACCGAGTTGATGCGGCTCCACCTCGGCGGGTTCAAGCCCGCCGGGCTGGACTCGTGGCGGTGTACGTGGCGCGCGATCCGTGAGTACAAGCGTCGGAACGAGGGGGCTCCCGCATGGAACAGCGACTTCCGATCCACTCACGACCAAGCAAAGGCGGACGCTATTGGATCTGCTACGTCCGCACGCCCGATGGCCGCAGACTCCAGCGCGCTCTCCACATCCGAGACGACGGCAGTCCAGAATCCAGAAAGGCAGCCGTCGCAGCCTTCTGGCACGAGCAAGCACGTGCAACGAATGGCCAGATTGATCGAGAAGCACGGCCGAAGAAAACCCTCGGCAAAGCGCTCGGCGCACTCGCAGCCGAGCAAGCCGTCGACGGTCTGACTGATGCGACGAAACACGTGTCGCTGTGGGCGGCGGACAAGCTGCTCGAATACTTTGGAGCCGATCGCGACGTTGAGGCGCTGACACGGCAGGACATGGTCGACTATGCGACTCATGCCCGCGCGAGCCGTGCAGCGTCCAGCGTTGCGATCGAGCTGCGCACCTTCCGCCGAGCGCTCGAGTGCATCGACGTGAAGGCGCCGCGCCGGCCGAAGCTCGGCAAGCAGAAGGCGAAGCGACAGGAGCCGCTGACGCAATCGCAAATGCGCGCGCTGCTGATGGCTGCACGCAAGCCTAAGCGTCGCATCGTGCTGCTTGTCGCGCTGTCGCTCGGCATTCGTCGCGGCGAGTACGACTGCCTTGCTGAGGTGAACTGGGAGTCGCGGCTCATCCACGTTGCGGGCACGAAGACAGAGGACTCTGATCGGTGGATGCCGATCCCTGACGAGCTGTTCGAGCACATGTTGGCGATCAAACGAACGCACGGCGGCGTGTGGCCGGGCTTCCCGATCTACAGCTACAGCGCTCTCAATCAGATCATCGTGAGCACAGCAGAGCGCGCGGGCCTCGGACATCGGCATTGGAACGACATGCGCGGCACGTGGTCGACGCAAGCAGCGTTGCGCGGCGTGAGCGCGGCAGAGCGCGCAGCACTTCAGGGCAACAGTGAAGCGATGCAAGTGCGTGTGTATTCGCAGCCACACTTGGATGCTGAGCAACTTCGGCCAGCGATGGAAAACATGCCTCGGATGACCACTTCTCCGTCCATCACCGGTGCATCACCAAACGTGCATCTAGCGGGCGAAACGGCAGAGCGAGCCGGTGCTCAGGCGAGTAAAAGCCCCGGAAAGTAAGCGTTTCGGGGCGTGACACATCTTCAGTAACAGTTCCTGTACGTAATCAACAGAAAGCGATTCGACATGTCAGATCAACAGGTTAGCGAGACGTCCGAACCGTGCATCGCGGACGCATCAGAACCCAAGAGCCTTGGCCAAGTTGGCTATGAAGCAATGCTCGCACTCGTTCGCGTGGACGACGAAAAGGCTGGATGGGACGACCCCGTTCTGCTGGAGCTGGCCGGCGCCTGGGAGAATCAGCCGCCGAAGCTCCGCGAGGACTGGGAGGCGATCGGCCAGGCGATCGCGAAGGAGGTCTCGCCGACGCTCTATCACGAGTGTTTGCGACTGAAGAAGCTCGGGGCGCAGCCGTGAGCGACTTCAACGACCAAGACATCGCCACCATCATGGCCGCCTTCCGCGCAGTCCCCGACATCCTCGAAGCTGTGCGCGCGCTGAAGCCTGCGCCGCAGGAGGAGCTGCGATGGTCGGCGGCAAAAACGCTCTATCCGAACACTGTTCGGCACGTCGAGCAGCTGGAGGCCGAAGTGGAGCGCCTGCAAAAGCTCATGGCCGACCAGGCCCTCACGATCGGTGCGCTGAAGGATGAGCTGGGCAGCTGGAAGCGGCTGGCCGAAGAGCGCGAGGAAGCGCACACGCAGGGTTACCGAGAGTGTGCCGACCTCAAGAAGTTTGAGATCGAAGGGCTGCTCGTTGAGAACTCGAAGCTGAAGGCCGAAGCGAAGCGCTTCCGCGAGCGCGAGAAGGACGTGCAGCGCGTGCTGAACTTGGCCGATGACGATGCACGGTATGGTGGTCGGCAAAACGCATCGCCGCTTCTTCAGGCGATCGCCGCCGTCCGCGACTTCAAGGTGAGCGAGCACAAGCCGGCAACGAATGCTGAGCTTCGCCTGCGGAAGTACGGGCCGATCGTGCAAGCGCAGTGGGAGTGGCACGAACAGAGAGACCACTACGTCAAGATGGTCAAAGCGTTTTACGGCGCGAACATCGACGAGACCGACGTGCTCGAAGCGGTCGACAAGCTCATCGAGTGGGAGAAGGCCAACCCCAAGCCGCAGGCCGTGCTAGATCCGCCGACGGAGGGACTGTGACCACAATCCACAAACGCAACGTCGGCGACGAGCAGCCTGGCGACAAGTTCGAATGCTGCGGCTGCGTGAAGGTGTTCGAGCGCGCGCAGGTCGAAGCGCTCGAGGACGGCTGGTACTGCTTGAAGTGTTTGAAGGCGGGCAACTACGACAGCTTCGCGAGTCAGGCTCTCGTGCAACAGGCCATCAGAACGCTGAAGGCCCGAGCATCATGACCGAGCCGCTGCCATGCCCGTTTTGCGGCCATCCGGCACGCGTCGGTGCCGAGGCGATCAGCTGTTTTCGTACCGACGACTGTGCCGCGCCGCTCGTGTTGCTCGACTACGACGACGGGCACGGCGTCTACCGCGACGAGGCCAGGTCAATCCGCAACTGGAACACGCGCGCGCCTGTGCCCTGGACTCGAGGCGACGAGCGGCCCGACTGGACCGAGGCGTGCAACATCCTCATGACCGAGCACGGCCCGAACACACGCGTGTACGAGGCAGCGCGCGTGCTGCTGGATCGAGTGGTCGAGGTCGAGGCGGAGAACACCAAGCTGCAGAACCAGCTGGACGACGCGCCGCCAGTGCCCGTCAAAGGCCTGCCCAAGAACTGCCCCGACTGCAACGGGCCGACCGCTGGGCCGTTCTCGTTAGGCGTCGACGTGTTGGACGACGGGCACCACTGCCGACAATGCGGCACGTGGCTGTGCGACTAACCCTTTCGGGGCCTGGGCCGCGCTCCAGCCATTTGAGGTCAATCAACCAAGAAAAACCCCTCAAGCGGTACGCAGGCCCAGACAGTCGGGTTGTACCTGATCATCACACGTGATCACCAGCGCTACTTAGGCCGCACAGGCGAGAGCCCGGCCTGAGTCGCCTTGGCGATGTCCTCGGCGGTGACGGCTCGAATCTCTTGGGTCCTGACAGGGTCGAAGAAGCGCGCAGGGTGACGACTAGGCGGCGGCGGGGGCACCACCTTCGCCGCCGCACACCGATCGGCGACCATGCGCAACGCGACGCTGACCGAGGCGTTGAGCTGGCCGAGCTCGGTGCGCGTGAGCGCGCGGCCGTGCGCTGACTCGATCGCGAGCGCGGCCTGCTGCACCGCGCCCGAGATGAGCAGCTCGAGCTCCTCGCGCGCGATCACGGCTTGCTCACTCGCTCCGCGGGCACGAGCGTGACCTCGCTCAGCGCGTAGTCAGACAGCCGCTTGAACAACTGCGAGCCGCCAAGCACGGCGCCCAGGAGCTGCAGCCAGTGCAGCACGGTCGGACTGACCAGCTGGTCGATCCCGGGTGCCTCAGCCACGCCCACAACGATCGCGCCTACCAGCACCAACGCTACCTGCAACGTCTTCGGGTTCATGCTCGGTTTCATCGATTACGCCTCCTGCCAGTTGTCACCACAAACGTGCTGGTGTGGTCCTCCAGACCACTCAGCCGCAGATCGCTCGCGTAGAAACGCTCTCGGGTCGCGCGCTCCTCGCGATCAACGCGCGCGCGAAGCTCCGACACCTCAGCCGACAGCTCGGCGATCACGAGCAGCTGATTCGCCGACCGCTCCTCGAGCACGATGAAGCGCGCCCAGATTGCTGCGAGCGCGCCGACTACGGTCACCGCGACGGAGGCGAACTTTGCTGCCGGATGCTCCGTCATGACCGCGCCAGTTGTTAGATACCTAACAGTCTGACACGCGTTAGATTCGTGCGCTACCGACGACTACGTCGCTTTCGCGAGCGTCCGCCGAAGGAAGTGGCGCCACCACCTTCGGGCGCGACATTCGTTCGCACGAAGGCATACGAGCCCGCAACAGTGTTGCCGGCGGCCTGTATTCGCAGCTTTTCGCGCACGACCGCAACACCGTCCGATGTCGTGCCGCCGATAGCTGCCACGTTCGGATTCGTCGGGTTCAGCTGGCCCGGAGGAGTAAACGAGCCGTCCGTGGTCCCTGGACCTGACAGTGTTTGACCGTTGCCAGAACTGTCAGCTGTCGGAGCGACTGCTTCCTGCTGCCACCATGCATACACGTCGCCCGGTGCAGTTTGCGGCGTCCAGTAAGCGATCTCGGTGGCCAGTTCGCTCGGCGAGAGCGCGTGCCCTTCCCACACTTTGATCTGCGCTAGTTCGACGGTCGCAGTGCCGAAAGCGAAGTCGCCCATGTCCATCTGGTCATAGCTGCCAGACATCGTCATGGTCTGGGATGCGACCTCGACGCCATCGACGTACGCGCGCGCGGTCGTGCCGTCGTAGGTGATCGCGAGGTTGTACCACTGGCCTGTGGTGACGACTTCGGTGTGGTTCAGCTGGTCGGTGCCGTCGCCGCAGCGGAAGCGCAGTGTAGGATCGGAGCCATTGTGTGAGTAGCCGAGGCGGATTGCGTAGGCGCTGCCCGGCGTAAGGATCGGCTGAACGAAGAACAGGTCACCGTCGCCTCCGATGCTCGCGACGATGTAGAGCCAGCCGCAGACGCTCCAGCCGCTGCTAGGGTCGAGCGCGAAGGTCGGACACGTGACATTGGTGTAGGCCGTGTATCGCTGACTCATCGTCGCTGCCTTCTGAATCTGGAGCGGCCGCCTGTGCTCGACCCGCCGCCGCCAGCGGGCGGGACGTTCGTTCGCACAAACGCCGTGCCGTTCGCTGTGGAGCCGCCGACAGCAGCAACGCTCATCCGGACTCGGACGCTAGCAGAGCCGCCTGCCGTCGAGTCGCCGCTAGCCGCGACGTTCTCGGATGCCGGGTTGTTGACGGTCGCGAGGCCATCGCCGACGACGTTGCCGACGGCTGCCACTCGGTACCGCACGCGCACGGCTGCGGAGCCGTCCGCGTAGGCTTCGCCGTAGCCATCGACGTTCTCGATCTGCCGGACGACCGCCGCGCCGTTGCTCGAGGTGTTGCCGGCGCCTCCGACGAGCAGCCGCAGGCCAACGTCTGCCGCGCCATCGGAGACCGTGTTGCCGTCTGCCTCGACGGACAGAGCGTCCTGGCGTACGACAGCCGAGCCGTTCGCGCTGGTGTCGCCGATCGCAGCCACACGCGCTCGAGCGCCGACCGCAGCGGTGCCGTCTGCTGTGGAGTCGCCCGACGCGGCCACCCTCTCCCGCGAGCTCGCGGCAGCGGTTCCGTTGGCCGTGGTGTCACCCAGCGCTGCGACGCTGAACCGGATGCCGGTAGCGACAGCTGCCGCGCCATTCGCCGTCGAGTCGCCGGCAGCGACCACTCGGAGCTTGAGCCCTACATCGGCCGCGCCGTCGGCGTTCGTGTTTCCCGTCGCCGCCGCACGAGCCTTCGCGCTGACGGCAGCCGTTCCGTTGGCCGTCGTGTTGCCCGTCCCGGCGACACGTGCCTTGAGAGCGGCTGCTGCGGTCCCGTTCGCAACGGTGTTGCCTGCGGCAGCCGCTCGGAGCTTGGTGCGGACTGCAGCCGTGCCGTTGCTGTTCGCGTTGCCCGTCGCTGCTGCGCGTGCCTTGAGCCTAACAGCGCCCGTACCGTTGGTGTTGGCGTTGCCGCTCGCAGCGGCGCGCATCTTGAAGCGCACGACCGCGGTTCCGTTGGCCACAGTGTCGCCCGAAGCTGCAACGTTGAGCGGAGGGGTCTCGGGTTGCGGCGGGTTGTCTGCCGTCGAGTAGCTGAGCGCAGCGCCGCCCGACTGCTGCACCGTCATGTGGTTGGCGGAGCCACTCGTATCCGCCGCTGCACCGGACCCAGTTCCGCCGGACTGGTTCGTGTCCATGCGGTAGAAGCCGATACAACCGCTCGTCACCTGCGGCACGCGATAGGCCGCCATGTCGGCGATCTCGCCCGCGCTCAGCGCGCGATTGAAGAACGCCGCGTCAGCGGTCTTGCCCTTGCAGATGATGCCGAAGAGGTTGTTCGTGCTCGACGACGCATCTGTTGTCGGAGACGAGACCGATCCAACCGACGTGCCGTCGATGTAGTAGGTGAGCGTTGTCGCCGTGGCGTCGTAAACCAACGCGAGGTGACGCCACGTCGTCGTGTCGCCGTATGACCCAACGTTGTTGACGTTCCGAGTCGTTCCGCCGAAGCGGTACGCTTTTGAGGTCGTCGACGCTGTGGCGACCTCGCGGCCAAGGACGCTGCCGCTGGTGACGCCGCTGTTGGTCCACCCAAAAGCCCAAACGTAGTCAAGGTCTGTTGAAGTCCACTTGACGCGAACCATCATCGAGTGAGAGGCGCGGAGGTTCGGGGAGCCAGACACGCTGGTCCTAGCCACATACTGCTGCGACCCACCCGACTCGATGTTGGTGATCAGCGCCATTCGTCAGACAGGCTCTTCGGGATTCTCGTCTGCCAGCCTGTTGTACTCGGCAGCCTGCGTCTCCATGCTGTCGGCCGTGTAGTACGAGCGGATCGCCTTGTCGTATTCAGCGAGCGCAGCCATCAGCTGCTCTGCGGTGGCCGCACCGCCCTGTGGCATCGCGCGCGCAGCGTCGTTCTGCAGCTTGGCAAGTCGCCCGAACGCCTCGGCCTGCTTCGTGAAGTTCGTCGCGACTTGACGGTACGTGAGTGCTTTGGCCATTACACCATCCACCCGAAAACGTGGACTTTCCACGTGCCTTCCAACGATTCGCCCAGGAAAGAGCGGGCGAAATCCGCCCATACGTAACGCGGAAGTTCTTTGTAGGCGATGACGGCCGGAGACCCCGCGGCGAGGTCCAACGTGATGTCCGGAGTAGCAATGCTCGGGAGCGGGGCCCATCCGTCGATTTTGCTCGCTAGCAGCGGAACCGGCCCCGCGCCAAAGATGTTTGGAAGGCCGTCTCCGTTGTTTGTGCCCTTCAAAACAAAGGTCAACGTCGAACCCTCATCGACCCCGCTGAGGTTCGACACGATGTGAAAGCTTAGAAGCTCCAAGCCAGAGGTGTCGATTGCTCCGGGAGGCAGCTGGCCGCTTTCCGGATCGCCGATTGTCTCAGAGTAGTAGTCGGGAATGTAGAGCGTCTTCCCGCGATTCATCCATGTTGGTTGCTCAGCCATCTGTGCCTCCCATCGCCTCTAGCTTCTCGTCTAGCTCGACCTGCGCCTTCAGTGGACGCTGAAACACGCCGCCCCACGCCTGCACGCGAATGCGCTGGTTCGGCGCCATGTCGAAGTGTCGGTTCAGCTGCTCGTCGCTGATGATGTACTCACGCCCTGGAATGCCGAGACCTGTTAGGTCCGGATAGCGGACGTAGTGATAGAGCGGCTGACCCGGGGCGCCCCACGTCGACGGAGTAAAGACCTCCACTTCGATGTTGCGGCCCTCGGGGTTTAGCGCTCGTTCGATGTAGCGGACTGGTGCTGTCATGTTGGCGACATCGTAAACTGCAGATCGCCCGCAAGGCTCTCCAGCGTGACGCCTGCAGCGTTCACCGCGCGCGCAACAGCGACACCCATCGCGCCGATGAACGTCGCCTCGGAGCGCGTGGTGACGTGGTTGAAGATGCCGATCACCGGCAATGTCGTCGCGAGGGTAGACCATGCGGCCGAGCTTGGGCCCCACGTGATCGTGTTTGCGTTCGCCAGCACGGCAGGTTGCCCAGCGGTCGGCGTCGGCGGAGTCGTCCAGCCAGCTCCGCCAGCGGCAGAGATCTGCTGCGCCGCGTAGCCGCCCGTTCCTGCGGTCGGCTCAGCGAGCCCCGACCCGTCATCGTTGATCACGGCTGTCGAAAACGCTGCGAATGGAGTGTCGAAACCTGTACCCGGCGTCTTGTTTGCCAAGAACGTCAGCATTGCGACGCGAGAGCGCCTTCCCGGACCTTGCATGTTCGTGTCTCCTACCTGTTGCGGCCTTCAGCGGCCCGAAAAGAAGATGTAGACGTCACCGGCAGAAGCGCCGATCACGCGAAAGCCTGTGTCATCCGACAAGAGCATCCAGTCGGTCCAACCGTCTGTCGGCTCGAACAGAGCGTCGGCAGTTGTCGGCGCGCGCACAGCAGCGGCACCGAAGATGATGTGACAGTTCGCCGTGCACTTCACGCTCACGTAAACCGGCGGGTTCATCTCCTGCGATGGCTTCGTGCGGAGCGATTGAAACGCGCTCGCGCTCGTCGTGAACGTGAACTTCACACAAGGGTTGTCCGCGCCGGGTCGCACCCGATCGGCGGCTGATGCTGAATCGAGTCCCATCACTCACCTTCCAAGCTGAACGTTATGCCGCCCTGCGGCCGTAACTCTCTCTTTGCGTCCTCTTCGAGTTGCCGCAGCAAGCGCTTGAACATCGGCTCACGCTTGGCGAGGTTCGATGCACGCGCGGCGAGCGCTCGGGGGTCGTCCTTCACATCGTCGAACTGCACCGCGAAGGTTCCGAGCGCTTGCGGGTTGGTCTTGAGCGTCTTCGCGAGATGGTTCTGCGCGACTGCGATCTGAGCGCCGGGCTTCTCCGGTTGCTCGCGCGAGTCGGCTCGACGCTCGGCGAAGCTGGAAGCTGCACCCGCGCTCGAGCGCAGCCCGTCCTGGAAACTGCCAGCCGCGCCTTCGAGCCCGCGGAGCATGTTCGCGCCTGCGTCGGTCATGCGCGCGCCGCCACCCTGACGGATTGCGGTGCGTGTTGCGCCGCCCTGCAGGCCGAGTCCGCCAGCGAAGCCAGCGGCTCCACCTCCGAGCGCGCCGATAAGCGGGTCGTCCGCCATCATGGCGCCAGTGCCAGCGCCTGCGATGCCGCTGAGCGCGCTCGAGGCGAGGATGCCGCCCAGGTCTCCGCCTGAGCCTTCGGCCGCCGCCTTGTTGCGGAGCATCTCTTCGAGCGTCGCCAACTCGGCGAAGTTTTCGTTTTGCGCGGCGTAGCGGTCGCGGAGTTGCGGCTGCTGCTGGCCGACGATGCGCGAGACCTCGTCCTTGAGCACGCCGCCGCCGAGGGCTGCAGCTTGCTTCTGAGCGGTCTCCGGAACTGAACCGCCTGGAGCGCTGTGCGCGAACTCCTGCAGGTCAGACTTCTGACCGCGCATGTCCTCGAAGCTCTTGAACGGGCGCAATCCTGGACGGACAGGTGTCTGCTGCACGTCGTAAAAGTAGGCGTCGCTCGGAGGTTCGAGCCCGAGCTGCTGCCGCTCGAGCTGCGCTGCGCGGGCGGATTCGTCGCCCGCGGAGGCAAGCGGCTGCGAGCCGCCGTGCATCGAGCGCGCTTGCGTCCTGACCTGCCCGGGCGAGCCCATGAGCTCATCGATCATGTCTTGCAGCGCGCCGCGGTACTGGCCCTTGTCCGCGCCCAGGCCGTGAACGCCCCCGGCCTCGGTGCGCAGCTTCTCCTCGA